>OGCL01000295.1_pt1 | contig 56343 bp, 46 predicted proteins | sample 1570041 | NCBI WGS metagenome assembly OGCL01 (sample SAMN06266162, study PRJEB24511) | hot springs metagenome | isolation source: Hot spring water | place: South Africa: Limpopo | collected 2015-06-22
CATGAGGCCGGCGATGATCGCGCCGACGCGTTCGGGGGTGACGTAGTTGTTGCACCCGATCCCCGTCATCGCGTTTTGCAGGTTGCGGCTGGGATCGAGGCGCAGGGGCTTGTCGTTCAGGGTCGCACCGAAACCGAGCGCCGAGGCGTAAAGCTCATCCGAGCAGGGTACATGAATGACGCCGACAACCGGCTCACCATCTCGGACAATTGCGACGGAGACACACCAGGTCGGCATTCCGTTGACGAAGGGCGCAGTTCCGTCGATCGGATCCACGACCCAGGTAAAGCCAGAGCTCCCCTCGTCGTGGCCGAACTCCTCTCCCAGGAAACCGTCATCGGCATAAACTTCGGCGACACGTTCCTTGAGGAAGGTCTCAACATTACGGTCTGCGATCGACACCACGTCCTGTAGATCGCGCTTCGTTTCGATCACCAGCGTATCGCGCCGATTGAAATAGTCGAGTGCCATGGCCCCCGCTTCGGCTGCCAGCGTCCTGGCAAGCGCAAAACGCGCGGCGAGTGCCGTATCATTCACTGTCATTCTCTTCTTCCTTGCTTCCTGAAAAACTATCAGCCGCCGATGACGGCAATGCCACGGTTCTTGAACGCCAGTGTGACGTCGCTTGCAGCGGCATGGGCATGATCGACATCGTGATCGATGACGAAGAGCGTCCCGACATCGGTCTCGACCTCATATTCGACATGGCCGCCGAGATAGGCCGAGTGAAGGACGCGGCCCTTCAGGCCCTCTGTTCCGACAGAACCTATCCGGATGGCGCCGGGTCGCACCGCAAGTTTGGCCGGGCCCTGGCCCGCTCTGGACTGCAGCCGATGTTCAAGATTGCTGACACGAACCAAAACTTCGCCTCCCTCCGACTGAACGACTTCGCAGGGCAAGACATTCGCTTCACCCATGAAGTCGGCGATGAAGGGCGAGGCCGGCGCTTCGTAGAGTTCACGCGGCGCGCCTGACTGGGCGATCTCGCCATCCTTCATCACGATGATCCGGTCGGACACAGCCAGGGCTTCGTCCTGATCGTGGGTGACGTAGACGGCCGTAAAGCCCAGACGCTGCTGCAGGTCGCGGATCTCGGTCCGCACACGCCGGCGCAGACGCGCATCAAGGTTGGAGAGCGGCTCGTCGAGGAGCAGGACCTGCGGCTCGAGCACCAGCGCGCGGGCGACCGCTACACGCTGCTGCTGGCCGCCCGAAAGCTCTGCCGGCAGGCGATGGCCCATGCCGGCGAGGCCGACGAGCTTCAGTCCCTCCTCGGCCTTCTCGCGCGCGTCCTTCTTGCCGAGGCCTGATGACTGTAAGCCATAGGCAACGTTTTCGAGCGAGGTCATGTGCGGAAAGAGCGCATAGGACTGGAAGACCATAGACACGTCGCGCTCGTTGGCGGGCAGCATGGTCACATCCTTGCCGCCGATCAGAATCTTTCCCGAGGTCGGATGTTCCAGGCCCGCCAGCATGCGCAGCGTTGTCGTCTTGCCGCAGCCGGAGGGGCCGAGCAGGGTGACCAGCGTGCCAGGCTCGATGGTCAGGGAAAGATCGTGGATGGCCGTGAAAGCCCCGAAGGTCTTGCGGACATTCTGGAAGGTGACGGATCCGGCTTTGACGTTGATCATGCGATTTTCTCCTGACCAAGAGGAACGGGGCTTTTGTCGCCGAGACCGGCGACACGATTTTCGCGGCGCAGCTTGCGTTCGCCGACAAGCAGCTGGAAGCCGGCGATGACGGTGATCATCACAACGATCAGCATCGAGGAATAGGCGATCGCCACGCCGTATTCGCCATTCTCGACCAGGCCGACGATGTAGGATGTCGCCATGTTGTGTTCGGCGCTGACAAGGAAGATCACGGCGCTGATCGACGTGATCGCACGGACGAAGGAGTAGACGAGTGCTGCGGTGATCGCCGGTCGCAGGAGCGGCAGGATGATCTTGCGGACCGTGCGGAAGCTGTTCGCCCGGAGTGTCAGAGAGGCTTCATCCAGGCTCTTGTCGAGCTGGCTCATCGCCGCGATCCCGCCACGCACGCCGACCGGCATGTTGCGGAAGACGAAGCAGGCAATCAGGATCAGGGCAGAGCCGGTCATTTCGAGCGGCGGCAGATTGAAGGCCATGATGTAGCTGACGCCGATGACCGTGCCGGGAATGGCGAAACTCATCATCAGGGCAAATTCGAAGAGATTCCGGCCGGCGAATTTCTGCCGGACGATGATGTAGGCGGTGAGCAGACCGACGGCTGCGGTGAGCGGCGCGGAAATGAGCGAGATCTCCATGGTCGTCCAGAAGGAATTCCAGGCAACCCCCGTCCAGGCGATCGAGCCGTCCTGGATGCTGATCGAGAACGCACGGGCGTAGTGCTTCAGCGTCAGGGTGTTGTCGAGGCCCCAGGTGGTGACGAAGCCGCCAACGAGGATCATGCCGTAAACGACAATGGTGAAGATCATCCAGGGGATGACAATCGCGTGGACGCCGATCGACAGACCGCGCGGCAGGGCGATATGGGCGCCGCTGTCTCCCTTGCCGGTGACGGTCGCAAAGTTCTTGCCCGACAGCCAGAGGCGCTGGGCGAGGAAGGCCGACAGGGTGAAGAAGAGCAGCACCAGGGCCAGGACGGCAGCCCGTGAAGGATCGTTTTGCGAGCCGACCACGGCAAAGAAGATTTCGGTCGAAAGCACGCCATTGCTGCCGCCAAGCACCAGCGGGTTGCCGAAATCGGCCATGCTTTCGATGAAGCCGATCAGGAAAGCGTTGGCGAGCCCAGGCTTCATCAGCGGCAGGGAGACCCGCCAGAAGGTGCGCCAGCGGTCGGCGCGCAGCGTCTGTGACGCCTCCTCCATGGACGGGCTGACGCCCTCGACGACACCGATCAGGACGAGGAAGGAAATCGGGGTGAAAGACAAGACCTGGGCGATCCAGATCCCGGTCAGGCCGTAAAGCCAGCGACCGGGCTCGATGCCGAACAGGCTGGAAAGCGTCTCGGTGACCACGCCGGCGCGACCGAAGAGCAAGACGAGCGCAAGGCCGATAACGAAGGGCGGCGTAATGATCGGCAGGACGGTCAGCAGCCGCAGACCCTTCTTGAAGGGGAAGCGTGTCCGGGTGGCGATGAGTGCGAAGGCGAGGCCCAGCAGGGTGGATGCAGACGCCGTCATGATGGCGAGGGTGAAGGTGCGCCAGGCAACGCCGCAGCGGCCTTCACCGATCACGCAGTTCAGGCTCCAGATGCCGGGATCCTGCAGATTTTTTATGAAGCCATCGGGCTTGAAGGAGCCATCGAAATCCTGAACGGCGGCCACCAGCATGCTGCCGATCGGATAAAAGACGAAGACGAAGACGAGAAAGACAAGCAGCGAGATCGATCCGACGACGAAGGCATCGCCTTTCATGACGCCACGCTCGACCAGGCCGAAGGCGAACATGAGGACGAAGACGATGGCCATGCAAACGGCACCGGCACCCATGGAGGGTTGACCGTCGGAGAGTTGTCCGAAGAGGGCTTCGCTGATGCCCCAGGTCCAGCCGGAGAACCCGACTGCAAGCCCCTGAAGGCAGAGATAGACGAGACCGGCAGCCCCTGAGGCCGCGAAAAAGGCACCTCGACGCATCGGGTCGGCAATGAAACGTGAGCCAAGACCGAGACCGAAGAAGAGGATGACGCCGAGCAGCCAGAGGCGACCATAACTCAAGAGCTGCAGCACGCCTGGGGCGGTTTCTTCCGTAAACGGGAACTCGCCTTGCCAGCCAAGGCTGAAGAAGCCGGATTCCAGACGGTACCAGGGAAGCAGAAGGAAGGCCGCGGCTCCCAATGCCAGCAAAAGGTCCAGTCTGCGGTTGCCATGTCTCATGGTCGACCTCATTCGAAGGAAAGCAAAGATGAGAGGGGGGCCGGCAATCGTCAGACCGCCGGCCGGAAGGATGACGCATCAGTTGGCGACGGCACCGATCTCACGATCCCAGCGCTCGAGCAGTGCCTTGCGCTTGTCCGGATCACCATAGGTCTTGAAGTCGTAGTCGATCAGCTTGATGTCCTCGAAGCGCGGAGCTTCCTTGGGGATTTCGGCTGTCTTGTTCGACGGCAGCTGGAAGGACTTGGCATCCTTCATGCGGGACTGGACTTCCGGCTTCAGCGACCAGTCGTACCAGGTCTTGGCGTTTTCCATGTTGCGGGCGCCCTTGACGATCGACATGGAGCCGATCTCGTAGCCTGTGCCTTCGCACGGAGCGATCGACTTGACGGGGAAGCCCTCAGCCGTCTGAGCCACCGCATCATGCATGAAGACGATGCCGAGACCGGTCTCGCCACGGGCAGCCGCCTTCACCGGCGCAGAGCCGGACTTGGTATATTGCGAGATATTGGCGTTGAGTGCCTTCAGATATTCAAAGGCCTTGTCTTCACCCATGATCTGCACGAGCGAGGCGAGCGCCGTATAGGCGGTACCCGACGAGTTCGGGTTGGCGATCTGGATTTCGCCCTTCAGTTCCGGCGCCAGGAGGTCGGCCCAGCATACCGGTTCCTTGTAGCCCTTCTGCTTGAAGATATCGGTGTTGTAGCCCCAGCCGAGCGCACCAGCGTAGACGCCAACGGTCTTGTAACCCGAGCTCTCGGCCTGGCTCTTTGCCCAGTCCTGCAACTGGTCCAGCATCGGCGACTTGTATTCTTCCGTCAGGCCCTCGGAAGCTGCCTGCAGATGGGGGTCGCCGGTGCCGGCCCACCAGAGGTCGGTCTTCGGGTTGCGGGCCTCGGCGCGGATCTTGGCATAGGCCTCGCCGGAGGACATGCGAACCATGTTGACCTTGATGTCATGTGCCTTCTGGAAATCGCCCTGCATCTGTTCGCAGATGACGACGTCGGCGGCGCAGATGAGGTTGAGCTCACCGGCAGCCATGGCCGAACCGGCAGACAAGCTCGTGCCGGCGAAGAGAAGAGTGGAAAGTACTGTCAGTCGCATGGGTATCCTCCTTTTGCTTGCGTCTGATGGAAGTCGAAGAAATTGGACAAGCCTTCGGCGGCGGCGCCGTGAAGGCACCGGGTCTCGGATCGTCCGGTCGCGGAATATTCAGTTCGTCGGATTGATCTCGCTGTCGAAGCGGCTCAGCAGTCGACTTCGTTGGCCGGGAGATCCGAAGGTGGCAAAGTCATAGTCCACCATCTTGATCATCGAGATGTCCGGGGCCGCAGGCGGCAGCACCGCCCTGGCATTGGACGGCACCTGGTTCTGTCCGGCCGCTGCGCCCGTCGCCTGACCTTCGGGGCTGAGCGCAAAGTCGACGAAGCGGCGTGCCTCTTCCAGATTGCGGCTGCCCTTGACGATGCTGACAGCACCGATCTCGTATCCGGTTCCCTCGCAGGGGGCGACGATGACGAGGGGAGCACCCGCCTGCTTCTGGGTCACGGCGTCATGCATGAAGGAGATGCCGATGGTGATCTCTCCCCTACCCGCCGCCTTGACCGGCTCGGCACCGGCCTTGGTGTACTCGATGATATTTTGCCCGAGTTCACGCATGTAGGCGAAGGCTTCATCCTCGCCGAGCAACTGAACGAGGGTGACAAGCGTCGTGAAGGCCGTACCCGATGAATGCGGGTTTCCGGACAGGATGTGCCCGCGATAGATCGGCTTGGCGAGATCTTTCCAGCAATTGGGCGCTGGCAGGCCGGCAGACGCAAGGAGCTCACCATTGTAAGCGAAGCCGAGCGCGCCGGCATAAAGCCCGACGGAAGTGCCGCCAGACAGGGAGAAGAAGTTCCGCGCCCAGGGAAGAAGATCGGCTTCCTGCTGGGGGCGGTAGGGTTCGAGGAGCCCCTCATAGGCCGCCTGCAGATGGGTGACGCCGGTCCCTCCCCACCAGACATCGACGCTCGGCGTATCTTTCTCGGCCCTTACGCGATCGAGTATTTCGCCGGTGCTCATCCTGGGCATGTTGATGGAAAGCCCGGTCTTCGCCTCATAGGTCTTCTCCATGAGTGCGCACCAAACCTCATCGACACCACAGAGAATGTTCAGCGCGTCGGCTGCCCGGGACCCGGTAGCCGTGGCAAGGGTCACAAGAACCCAGGCGCCGATGGCGGTCAATAACTTCACGTCGTCCTCCCTTGGAACCTCCCCGTTCCAATGACTGAAGCATGTCCATATCGCTCCGGGCTGGCAACCGGAGAATGGTTACCGATCTTTCACCATGACGTCGTCACCTATTGCAGAGATTGCAAATATTACAATTGTGACGTTCACCGATAACCACCAAGTCTTTGGCGTTTTCGCCCGGCACGGCTATGATGACGCCGGGAGGACTGCAACGTGTTGAACCAGAAGGTGAAAATTCTGATCGTCGAGGACGATCCGGATATGGCGGAGCTTATCTGTGACCTGGTCGAGGCAGAGGGCTGGATCCCGGTCACGGCACCCTCCGCCGAAGCGGCACAGGAGCGACTGCAGCATGAGACGGTTCAGCTTGTCCTGGTGGATCACAACCTGCCGGGTCTCTCCGGTCGCGCTTTTGCCCAACGCTTGAGGGCGCAGACCAATGTCGGGATCGTCATGGTGACCGCAGCCGGCAGTGCCACCGATCGTGTGTTGGGACTGGAAACGGCAGCGGACGACTATGTCGTCAAACCCTTCGAGCCGAACGAACTCACCGCACGGATCAAGGCGGTCCTGCGCCGGACGCATCCGCAATTGCGTCATGACAGGGAGGGCGACCGCGACCATGCCTCGGCAGCGCTCAGACTTGGCGAATGGGCAGTCGATCTTGGCCAGCGCCGTGCCATTTGCCTCACCGACCCGACGAAGTCGCTGACGGCGGCGGAATTCGCCTTGCTGGAAATCCTCGCAGAAACTCCGAACACGCCGGTCAGCCGCGCTCAGATTCTCGATCGGATGGGGGCAGATTCCGACCGTTTCGTCGATCGGAACGTCGATGTCCTGGTGCTGCGCCTCAGGCGCAAGATCGAGCGGAACCCCGACCTCCCCCGCCATATCCAGACGCGCCGTGGCAAGGGTTATGTCCTGCATACCGACGATGCCGGATCATTGCCTTGATCAACCGCGCCTTTCTCTCCTCGATCGCCTTCCGATTGCCTTTCGCGATCGCCTTCATCTGCGTCTCTGTTCTTCTTCTGTCGACGGTTGCCATCTATGGCCTGCAGAGGGCGCGCAGTGAAATGTCCGCCTACAGCGTGCAGGCCTTTTCCAGTCTGGCCAAGGCGTCGCTGGTTTCGCGGCAGGTATCCGACCTTGTTTCGAGCGCGCCCTTCCTGATGAACGCCACGTCTCCCTATCGGGTGTCGAGCGAAAGTCGCGCCGTGGTCGCGCAGGTGGAGACACTGCTCCAGACAATGGCCCCCGATCAGTCGGGCGTGCCTATGCAAGGCGCTGGTGCACGGCGAATTGTCGAACTCCTTGAGGCTATCGAGGCCCAGACGCTGGCACTTGCCGCCAATGCAGATGCTGCCCAAGAGCACAAGGCGGAAGCTGCCGTCGCGCTCGGAGAGATCGCGACCGCGCGCGCCATCCAGGATGAGGATCTGCGGCAACGTCTCAATAGCATCGCCCAATCCGCCTCCACCTCAGACAGTCTCTTCCAGCTTGGCGAACTTCAACGCCGCTTCGTCGCCGAGACGACCGTGCGGATGCAGGTTCCGGGCCCCAATCTCAGAGTCTCGACGGAACAGCTCGAACCTTATCGAAGGATCTTCGAGGCGCAGACACGCTACCTCCTCGAGATGTTCACCATCCGGGCGTCCGTCTCGCGCCTGCACACCGTCTCGCGTGACCTCTCGCATGCCACAGAAACCCAGAGCGCTTTGGTTGCCAGCGCCTTGAACCGGAACCTGGAATCCACCTCCAGCGCCCTGCGACAATTGCTGGTCATGATCGTGCTCGCATCCTTCGCGGTGGTCATTCTCGCGATAGTTTCCATTCGGTCGGTCATGCGCGTGTCCCACGGGATTGGTGACCTTTCGCGCGGCATGAACGCGTTGGCACGCGGCGAAGAGAATGTGGGGCCGCCGGTATATGCTGGGACCGAGACCGAACTGATCCGTCTGCTCGACGCCTTTCGTGCTTTCAAAGAGAGCGTGGACCGCGTGTCCCGCCTGAGACGCACCGCAGAAGCGGCGGCGCGCACAATTCGCTCGACATTCCGGACGATGAATGAAGGCATTGCCCTCTTCGATCCGCAAGGCCGACCAATCACCATGAACCGTCGCATCATCGAACTGATGCGACAGACCGGATCCTCCCGGAAGATGTCGCTGCGCCGGTTTGTTGGGACGGTCCCGGAGATCGATCCCCTGCTGATGCCGAGCGAGAACGAAGGTGGCTCGCTTGTCGAGCGTCACGTGCTCCGGCACCGGTTCGGCGACGATCAGGTCGTGGAGATTTCCGCATCCCGGCAACCGGACGGGGGTGTTGTTCTGCTGGCCCGCGACGTCACAGCCATGGATCGCCAAGAGATGGAAGCGGCCCGCGCCCAGCGCCTGGATGTGGTGATGCGCATGACGCATCAGGTGAGCCATGAGGTCGGCAACATGATCGGCATCATTACCGGGAGCCTTGGCCTGCTGGAGCGCGAACCCGGGTTTACGGAACGGCAGAAACGCCATCTGGGTCGGATACGCAAGGCTGCCGAACGTGGGCGAGCACTTGCCTCCAGCATGTTGTCTGTCGGCAGCCAGCAGCAGATACGCCCGGTATCGATCGACGTGGCCGCGATCCTTCACGGCATGGCGGACGTGCTGGAAATGGCCATCGGTTCGCGCAACCGGCTGGTGCTCGACCTTGCTGCCGACTTCCCGACGGTTTGCCTCGATCCGGCCCTGCTTGAGCAATCCATCCTCAACCTCTGCCTCAATGCGTCGGCCGCCATGCCCGATGGCGGGACAATCCGGGTGGAAGCACGGATGGAGCAGGAGTTGCTGATCGCAGTCATCGACGAAGGTGTCGGCATGTCACCTGAAGTTCTGGACCAGGCGATGGAGCCCTACTTCACGACACGTTCCAAGACGGGCGGCTCGGGCCTCGGACTTGCAATGGTCTACGGTTTCGTGCGGCAGTCTGGTGGCGATGTCAGGATCTCCTCTCGCTTGGGAGAGGGGACCCGGGTGGAGCTCTGCTTCCCGTCCGTCGCGGCCAGCCCTGACGCTGCAAGAGGGTGAACGTCAGCGGTCGAACCTCGGCGTCTCAGGCTGTTCCGATAGTCGCTCCATTCAGCATCAACAGAAACTTCGGCTCGAGAAGTGCACAACCTACCGTTTGACTGTCCGCTGAAGCACGCAAACAGCTGGGACAAGTTCTCGGATTGGGCAAGGTTTTCCGCCAGAGCCCGCGAGGCAAACGGGCCGGCTTGCGCGCGCGACGCGTCTCCCGGCGCGACCGTCAGATATCGGGCTACTCCCAGGCCGCATTTTCCTGGCGCGTTCAGGTCCCTGTCAGCTTTGCCCTTCAGTGCATCGAGCTCTTGATCCATGCACGAAAAGGAAGCGAGCTTGTTCAGGTTGCCTTCGAATTTCAGGCCGAGGATGCGCAGCGAGTGGCTGAGCGTTCTGGCCGCCGTTTATCTCCTTCTCATCCTGAACGGGACATTCTGGAACAAATCCTTCGCCTTCCTGAACGGCGATGCCCTGGCATTGCTCGCCCTCGGCATCGGGTTGCTGGCCGCCTTCATCGCACTGATCCTGACCTTCTCGGCGAAATACCTGATCAAGCCGGTGCTGGTTCTCCTTGTTCTGGCAGGTGCCTCGGGCGCCTGGTTCATGGATCGGTTTGGCGTCATCATCGACGGCGAGATGATCCGCAACGCCATGGAGACCAATCAGGCAGAGGCCGGGCACCTGATCACCGCCGCCTTCCTCCTTCACATGCTGCTGTTCGGCCTCCTGCCCGCGCTGTTCATCGTCCTCGTGGAGATCGTGCACCGGCCGATCCTGAAGAAGGTGGCTGTCAATCTGATGATCATCCTCCCCTGCCTCCTCGTATTCGGACTTGCCGGGCTGTCGAACAGTGGTTCCTTCATCTTCAACATCCGCCAGCATCGAGACTGGTTCCGGACGCTGAACCCGGTTTTCCCAATGGCAAGCGCGGCCGGTTTCTTCATCAGTGAAAGCAAAGAGCAGAATATTGTCGTTCAACCGCTCGGCATCGATGCCAAGGTCGTGGACGACATGGCAAGCTTTCACCGCAAACCGCGGGTGACCGTGGTGGTTGTCGGCGAGACCGCGCGGGCACAGAATTTCCAGCTGGGCGGCTATGCCCGGGAGACCAATCCCGAGCTCTCCAAACGGGACATCGTCTATTTCGACAACACATCGAGCTGCGGCACGGCCACGGCTGTGTCGGTGCCCTGCATGTTCTCCGTCTACAGCCGCCGGGACTATTCGCACGCCAAAGCGCTCGGCACCGAAGATCTCATGGATGTTCTCGGCCATGCCGGCATCAAGACCGAATGGTGGGACAACAACACCGGTGACAAGCATGTGGCGGACCGGACGACGAAGACGGATTTCTTCAAGTCAGACGATCCGCGGTTTTGCGATGGCGGTGAGTGCCTCGACCAGATCCTGATTGACGGGCTCGACACCTGGCTGAACAAGGTTGACGGCGACGCCGTCCTGGTGCTGCACCAGCTCGGCAATCACGGCCCGGCCTACTATCTGCGTTATCCGCAGGAATTTCGGGCATTCGAACCGGACTGCCGCTCCGTCGATTTCGACACTTGCACGCCGGAGAGCATCACCAATGCCTATGACAATGCCCTGCTCTATACCGACCACATCTTGTCAGAGGTGATCGACAAGCTCGGTGCCCATGGTGATCGGCTGGACACGGCGATGCTCTACATGTCGGACCATGGGGAATCGCTGGGCGAGAATGGTCTTTATCTGCATGGCGCACCCTATATGTTTGCGCCGACGCAGCAGACCCACATTCCCTTTGTCCTCTGGATGTCGCCGGGCCTGCAGCAGTCGATCGGCATCGACAGGTCCTGCCTAGCGGCCAAGGCGAACGCCCCCCATTCGCATGACAATCTCTTCCACAGTGTACTCGGCCTGATGCAGGTGAAGACGGACGTGCGTGATCCCGCGCTCGATATCTTCGCAGACTGCCGAAACGGAGCATCCTCATGAGGCAGAACGGCGGCCACGCCCCGCCCAAGCGCGCGGGGCTTGCCCATCTGTGGGCTGCTGCCCGCTATTCAGCCGGCGGCCTGGTGCGGCTCGCAAGGGAGGCTGCCTTTCGCCAGGAGGTTGTTGCCGGCGTGGGACTGTTGGTTGCCTACAACGCGATGAATGCCACAGCCGCGATCAGGCTGTCTGCGGCGGTGCTGTTTCTTCTTCTGATCGCCACAGAGGCGCTCAACACTGCGATCGAAGAGATCATCGATCGTATCTCGCCCGAGCTGTCGGATACCGGCAAACATGCCAAGGACCTGGGCTCGCTTGCCGTCTTCTGCCTGATCTCGGCCAACGCTCTTCTGCTGCTCTATGCGCTCTCGGTTCATCTCGCAATGTGATGCAATTCCCGCCGACCCGCCGTCCCCGGGCGGCAGCTACAGCTGCTGCCCGAAAACCAACAAGGGTGCCGAGGAGCCTGAGCGGGATTCCAGACCTCGCCCATCAAGCACAGGCGATCAGTCCTCGACCTTGATGTCGACCGACTGGAGGGTCTGCGGGTCGAAGTAGGCTTCGACCTCTTTGCCTTGTGAATTGATCGCATAGGCATCGTAGCAACCGTCCTCGGGCTTTATCGAATGGACTGTCCAGCCTTCCTCTTCGAGTCTGGCCTGCAGGGTTTCGCGCGGCTTCCAATCCGCCATGGCGACATTGCATTTTTGTGCCGCGATGGCACTGCTCCAGAATACTGCTCCGAGACTGAGGGCGATGATGATCTGATGCATGGGATATTCCCCTTCCCCTGGTGGACACGGAGAGAAAATCGACGGTGAAGCTGACAGCCAGCTGAAGACATCCCTTCGAACTTGCGGGTAGGTCGGCAGCCTGTCAGTTTCGGATGTGACAGGGGATCACAGTCGCTTGGATAGAGGCCATGAATGCGCGTACTCTTGGTTGAAGACGATGAACTGCTGGGCGATGCCGTGAAGACGCATGTCGACCGCCAGGGGCATGCCGTGGACTGGGCGGTGACCTGCGAGGCGGCAGAAGCGAGCCTCGCGACCGCGGCTTATGATCTCGTTCTCCTCGATCTGCGCCTGCCGGATGGAAGCGGGCTGGACATCCTGAAGGCTCTGCGCACCCGCCGCGACGAGATACCCGTCATCATCATGACGGCGCATGACCAGGTGTCCGACCGGATCGCCGGATTGAATGCCGGAGCCGACGACTATCTCGTCAAACCGGTCGATCTGGGCGAGTTGCAGGCCCGCATTCATGCCGTGTCTAGGCGCTACGGCACGCACAAGCTGCCCGATCTGACCATAGGCGGAATCGCGATCTATCCTTCCGAGCGGCGGATTGTGGCCCAGGAGGGGGAGGAAATCCTGCTTTCCTCCCGCGAATGGGCCGTGCTCGACCGGCTGATCGCCCGCAAGCGTGCTATCGTTTCGAAGGCACAGATCGAAGAAGCACTCTATGCGTTCGGGGCGGAGGTCGAGAGCAACACTGTCGAAGTCTATGTCAGCCGCTTGCGTCGAAAGCTGAGCAGGCAAGCCATCGAGACCGTGCGCGGTGTCGGTTACAGGATTTCCCCCGATGCGACTTGAAACGGAAAGCCTTGCGGGACGCCTCGTCCTGTCCTTGTCGATCCTGCTCGCGATTTTCTGGACGGTCGGGGTCGGGCTTTCGATCCATGTGATGCGCGCAGAATTCGACGAGGTGTTCGACAGCGCCTTGCAAGAAACAACCGAGCGCCTCGCCCCGCTCGTAGTCGATGACTATTTCCGCCGCGACACCGGCACGGTGCCAAACCAGGTGGCAGCACTCAATCCCGGCGCGACCGACGAATACCTGACCTATCAGGTGCGTGACGCGTCCGGGCGAGTGCTCCTGCATTCCCACAATATCGGCACAGAGCCTTATCCCGCGCCTTTGAAGCCAGGGTTCTGGAGCGATGATGACAGACGGATTTTCACCATTTCCACTGTCAGCGATACGCTCTTCGTACAGGTGGCGGATTCGCTTGCCCATCGCCGCGAGGCGACTCTCGAAAGCGCCCTGACGCTGTTGTTGCCAATCCTGCTGCTTCTCCCGCTTGGCATGGTCGCAACACGTTGGGTCGTCATGCGGGCGACGCGACCGGTCAATGAACTGCGGGACGCGATCAGTTCGCGAGACGTCAGCAATCTCGAACCCATCGTCCTGGAAGGCCTTCCGGCGGAGATCGCGAGCATCCCCGTCTCGGTAAACTCGCTTCTCGGGCGGTTGCAGCGTGCTCTTCAGGCCGAGCGGGACCTTGCCGCCAACAGTGCCCATGAGTTGCGCACTCCGCTCGCGGGTGCACTCGCGCAGATGGAACTGCTCGCCGAGCAGTTGACCGAGCCGGATGACCGGTCCCGGGCTGATCGCGTGATCGAGGCCCTGCGACGCCTGTCCCTGATGCTTGAGAAACTTCTGCAGCTCTCCCGCGCAGAGTCGGGCCTTGGCGTATCCAGCACCCCCGTGGATCTCCTGGCCCTCGTCAAGCTGCTCGTGGAGAGCTTTCAGCGCTCCCATCCGTCCGCGATGATAAGCTTGCGACCATCGCCCGGCCTGTCGGATTTGACGCGAGCGGTTGATCCCGACGCTTTCGCCATCGCCTTCAACAACCTGCTGGAAAACGCCGCCCGTTATGGCGCTGCCGGACAGCCGATCGCGGTCACCATCTCGGCAGAGGGCCGTATCACGGTGACCAATGCCGTTTCCGTCCCCCTCGATCCTGACCTCGATGTCTATCGCGCGCGTTTCAGACGTGGCCAGACCAGCAAGCCCGGATCAGGTCTCGGCCTCGCGATTGTCGACAAGCTCATGGCGCAGATGAACGGCCGGATGGTCTTGCGAACCATCACACTGCCGAACGAGCAATCGGGCTTCGAGTGTGAACTCTCATTTCCCGCGACAACGTGATGTTTCGACCCCTCACCACCTCTTCCATCGCAGGCGTCCGCCAACCTACATCCTTGCCCCGAGGATGGAGGATGTAGGTTGGCGTTCCGTTTTCCTTAGAGGCCGATAACTGCCTCACGACATGATCAGACCACCATCCACATTGATCGTCTGTCCGGTGATGTATGCGGCATCGGCCGAGGCCAGGAAGGCGACGAGCGCGCCGACCTCGGCGGGCGTCCCGGCGCGCCCCATCGGGATGCCCTCGACCCATTCCGCCATCAGTTCCCCCGGTCCGTAGTCACCGAGCATTTTGCCCCAGACGCGGTCGTTGTAGTCCCACATCTCGGTGTGAATGATGCCGGGGCAGATGGCGTTGACGGTGATGCCCTCTCTGGCCAGTTCCTTGGCGAGGCTCTGGGTCAGGCCGACAACGCCAAACTTCGAGGCGGCATAGTGGGGGGTGTAGATGAAGCCTTGGCGGGCCTGGCCGGAGGCCGTGTTGATCAGGCGGCCCCTCGTGCCACTGGCGCGGAAGCGGGCGACGGCCTCCTGGCAGCAGAGGAAGACGCCCTTGGTGTTGACGTCGAGATTGAGGTCCCATTCGCGTTCGCTGAGGTCCTCGACCTTGGCAATGGTGATCACACCGGCATTCTGTACGGAGACACTGAGTGGGCCGAGCCGGGCCTCTGCCTCCTGGTAGGCCTCGCGGACTGCAGTGCCATCGGTAACGTCGAGCTGAAGCCCCAGCACATCGGTGCCGGTCTCTTCGGCGAGACGCGCAGCCGCACCCGTAGTGTCGGCCTCGATCGCGGCGATCGCGACCTTGGCTCCTTCTTCAGCAAAGCGGCGGGCAATGCCCAGCCCTATCCCCTTGTTGCCACCTGTGACAAAAACGGTCTGTCCGGAAAAACGCTGCATGGTCTCACTCTCCTTGATGCAGCCGATCCGACAGTCCGCCCCCGGTGGGGGATCAGGCCGTCAGGCGGGCTGCCGTGAACTTGTCGGTCACGAGCACATCGATGATGCCCATCCTGAGGGCCCCCGCGATCGCCTCGGTCTTTGATTCTCCGCCAGCCAGAGCGATGACACGGTCGGCCTTGCGCAAGTCCTCGAGCGAAATACCGATGACCCGTTCGTTGAGCGGCGTTTCGACCGGTTTGCCGTCGCGATCGTAGAAGCGGAACGAAATCTCGCCGACCGCGCCTGCATCGTGCAGCATGGCCATCTCCTGGCGCGAAAAGACGTTGCCCGATCGGGCCAGCAGTTCCGACGGCTCAACAGCGCCAATGCCGATGATGGCCAGCGTCAATCGACCGAAGAGATCCATGGTTCCGCGCACCACGGGGTCGGCCAGCATTACCAGCTTCGCTTCGCGTGACGAGGTGATGCCTTGGACGAGCAGGAGGCGCGGCTCGCCGCCGGTGAGCTTGGCGAGGCGCGCCGTCAACTGCGTGGCGTGGGTCTGGACAGAGGCCTCGCCCATGCCGCCCAAGATCTGAACGATGTATTTGGCGCGGCCGGTCTTCAGCGGGTGAATATTGTCCACCATTCGCAGAATGGTCTGGCTCCAGCTGGAGACACCGATGATCTCGTCCTGCTGCAGGGTGACTTCGACAAAATGTGCCGCCGCCTCGCCGATCCGGGCCATGATGGCGCCGTCGCGATCCTCCGAACAGTCGATGACGATCGCTTCGGTCAGGCCGTAGCGTTCACGAAGTGCCGTTTCGAGGTCGGCAAAGGTGCCGGGCGGCGGAATGATTGTGGTGCGCACGATCCCTTCCATCTCGGCACGCTTCAACATCCGCGAAACGGTCGCCTGCGACATGTGCATGATCTCGGCGATCTCTGCCTGCCGCTTGCCCTCGGCGTGATACATCTGCGCGACGCGGGCGATCAGTCGAAGCTCGTTGAGACGTCCCATGAACCCTCCAATGGGTGAATTTTTATTCACCCATAGATGAAGTCACTGACACGGTCGAGCGGAAGATTGCGTCCTGCCATGTAAGGAGCCGTTTGGTGGCATCGCTCGGCCTGGGCACCAGCCTTTCCGTCTTGCGCGGCAGAGCCTTGATCGCATCGAGACCGTCCCAAATTCCGAGTGTCAGGCCCCCGAGATAGGCTGCGCCAAGTGCCGACGCTTCTGCGGCGTCACACTGAATGACAGGGTGCGCCAGCGCATCTGCCACGCATTGCATCAGGAAGCTATTCTTGCTGGGCCCGCCATCGACGAAGAGGCGGCCAAGCGGTGCCGGCGACTGTGCCACCATGACCTTGAAGACGTCATGCACCTGGAATGCCATCGAATCGGTGACTGCGCGCGCCATCTGCGCCCGCGACGTGTTGAAGGTGATCCCGGAGAACAGCGCCCGGGCATCTGCATGCCAGTAGGGCGCGCCAAGACCAACAAAGGCCGGCACGAAGCCCGGTCCATCCGCCTCGGCGGTCCGGGCAAGATCGACAAGCGCCTGCACGTCGGGAAGGCCAAGAATTTCGACCATCCAGGGCAGCGAAGCCGCCGAGACAAGAATGTTGCCTTCGAAGGCGTAGGTCGGCTTGCCGCCGAGAGACCAGGCAATCGTTGTGGTAACTCCGCCCTGCGGCGCGATGAAATGCGGCAGGGTGGTCATGATCGACGAACCGGTGCCGAAGGTCACCTTTCCGTCGCCGGGGGAAAAGGCACCGTGGCCAAACAGCGCCGCATGGCTATCACCGATCGCAGCGACGATAGGGAGACCATCCGGCAGGCCTGGAACACCCAGGGTTTCACCGAATTGCGAGGCGCTGTCACGCACCTCCGGCAGGAAGCTCCTGGATACTCCAAAAAGCTCGCAGAGCTCGTCGCTCCATTCCATGCGATTGAGGTCGAGAAGCTGGCTACGCGCTGCGTTGGAGGCGTCACAGGCATGCACCTTTCCGCCGGTGAAACGGTGGATAAGCCAGGAGTCGATCGTGCCGAGACGGAGCTCCGTGCCCTCAGGTGCTCGATCAAGGAGCCATCTCATCTTCGGTCCGGGAAACATCGGATCGATGGGCAGACCGGTCAGGGCCTCGACGCGTGCAGAATGGCCGGCGGCATTGAGCACAGCACAGCAGGGCGCAGTGCGGCGGCACTGCCAGCTGATGACAGGGCCGAGGGGCTCACCAGTCTCGCCGTCCCACAGGGTGACGGATTCGCGCTGGTTCGAAATTGCAAGACCGGCGATGGTTACCGGTGGTGCGTTGATGAGGCATGCTGCAATCGCCTCCAGCACCGACGCCCAGACACGTTCAGGATCCTGTTCGACCCAGCCGGGCTGTGGATGGCTTATGCCGACCGGAGAGGACCCACGTGCAACGATCACGCCTTCGGCCGATACCAGCACGGCCTTCGAGTTCGTGGTTCCCTGATCGATGGCGAGAATGGCGGTGATCATGTCCAGCTCCGAATACTGCCGGATGCCGCCACCCGTGAAATCGGCGACATCCTCAGGGTGGTGTCTGCAGGCGTTAGCCGCGGGCGCCCTTGCGGGCCAGCAGTTCTTCCGCTGCCGTCGCCATGGCCTCTGGCGCCATGCCGAATTCGTCCAGTAGGAATTCGGCGGAGCCGGTCGGCGCGAAAATGCCCGGCACTCCGAGGATCTTCATCGGCACCGGCGCTTCCGCAACGACGACTTCCGCGACAGCCGAGCCGAGGCCACCATAGACCGAATGCTCCTCCGCCGTCAGTATCGCGCCGGTTTCGCGTGCGGCGGCAACAATGCTCTCCACATCGATCGGGCGCACGGTCGCCATGTTGAGAACACGCGCCTCGATGCCGCGTGCGGCTAGAATCGCTGCGGCCTTCATGGCGCGATGCGTCAGAGTGCCGTTGGCGATCAGGGTAATGGCATCGCCATCGCGCAGGAGGTCTGCCTTGCCGGGTTCGAAGACATGACCGGCGGGGAGCAGGTCCGGAACGCCGACACGCGACAGACGCAGGAAGACCGGACCTTCATAGCGTGCAGCCCATTCGACGGCGGCTGCCGTCTCAATCGAGTCGCAAGGCGCGATCACCGGGAGATTGGGCAGCACTCGCATCCAGGCGAAATCTTCGACCGAATGATGCGTGGGGCCGAGTTCGCCATAGGCCATGCCCGAGGAAATCCCGACCAGCTTCACATTGGCGTTCGAATAGGCGATGTCGGCCTTGACCTGCTCAAGCGAACGACCGGTGAGGAAGCAGGAGGCACCACAGACGAAGGGTAAGAGGCCGCCGTTCGCGAGACCGGCGCCGACGCCCACCATGTTCTGTTCGGCGATGCCGACATTGACCAGGCGCTCCGGCCACTTGGACTTGAAACCGCCGAGCTTCGAGGAACCGACGGAGTCGTTGCAGACAGCAACGATCTTGGAGTTCTCGGCGCCGAGGCGCTCCAGCACCGAGACGAAGGCATCGCGGCAGTCATGCAGTTTTTCGGTCATGGTCACGGCGTTCATCACAGCACCTCCGAGAGTTCGGCGAGGGCAATCTTGTATTGCTCTGCATTGGGCACCTTGTGATGCCAATCGACGCGGTCCTGCATGAAGGAGATGCCGTGGCCCTTGTTCGTATGGGCGACGATGCCATGGGGGCGATCGGAACGGTGCTGCAGCGCCGGGACGATTTCGGCCATGGCGTTGCCGTTGATCTCGGTAACATCCCAACCGAAAGCGCGAAGCTTGGAGGCGAAGGGCGCCATGTTGTTGGTGTCGCTCAGGGCGGCGCCCTGCTGGAAACGGTTGTGGTCGATGATCAGGGTCAGGTTGTCGAGGCCAAACTGAGCGGCCGACGAAATCGCTTCCCAGTTGGAGCCCTCCTGCATCTCCCCATCGCCCGTCATCACATAGGTGCGATAGGCCGCACCGGTCAGCTTGGCGGCCTTGGCCATTCCGACGGCGACAGGCAGACCGTGTCCGAGCGGCCCGGTATTGGTCTCCACGCCCGGGACCTTGTTGCAATTCGGATGCCCGTTGAGGCGCGAATGCGGCTTGAGGAAGGTCGAGATCTCTTCTTCCGGAATGAAGCCGCGTTTTGCGAGCGTGACGTAGAGCGCAAGTGCCACATGCCCCTTGGACAGCACGAAACGATCACGCTCGGGATGCTTTGGCTGGTCCGGCCAGATCCTGAGGACCTGAAAATACAGCGCCGTCAGGATGTCAATCGCTGACATCTCGCCACCGATATGGCCAGCGCCCGCTTCGTAAACCGCTTGGAGATCGCGGAGGCGTATCTGCCTCGCAATGCGGTCCAGATCATTCGGTTGCATGGAAACCTCATTGTGAATAAATATACTCTACGTCATATAATTGCATCTTAGTCACCCCTGTCAAGCTGGTGCCGGGAAATTAAATCTGAAACGCAGCGGCATTGTGCAGTTGACAGGTTAACGATCCCTGCGTTACGAATTTACACACAGCAATGAATAATTATACCATGTCACCCTCGACTGGTAGCTTTATGGGAGGAGTGGATGTCGGTGTCAGCGACAGACCAGGATCGCGGTTCAGGCGTGAATGCGTTGGCGGCATTCAGAGGAACGACAGGGCCCCTGATCGGCCTCATTCTGCTGTGCCTCTTTCTCTCCTTCGCCACCGACAAGTTCATGTCGGTTCGCAACCTTCTGAACGTGCTCGACCAGATTACCGTGCTCGGGATCATGGCGGTTGGCATGACCATGGTCATCCTGATCGGCGGCATTGATCTGGCGGTAGGCTCGGTATTGGCGCTTACCATGATGGTGATGGGCTACCTCGCCAACCAAGTCGGTCTGCCGCTCCCCGTTGGCATCCTGATGGCGCTTGGGGTGGCAGCTCTTACGGGCGCGGTGTCCGGGTTGCTGATCACCGCACTGGGCGTGCCGGCTTTCATCGCCACGCTGGCGATGATGTCGGTGGCGCGCGGCCTTGCCAACATGATCACCGACGGCCAGCAGATCGTTGGCTTCCCCTCCTGGTTCAGCCTGCTCGCCTATACCCGCTACGGCGGGTTCCTGACGCTGACCGTCGCGGTGATGCTGGTCGTCTTCGTTCTGGGCTGGATCTATCTGCGATACACATCGGGTGGCCGCTCGCTCTATGCGATTGGCGGCAATCAGGAAGTCGCCCGCCTCGCCGGCATCAACGTCAACCTCTACACGATCGGTGTCTATGTCGTGTCCGGCCTGCTTGCCGGGCTTGCCGGCGTCGTTCTCGCGATGCGCCTGGACTCCGTCCAGCCGACTGCGGGCGTCTCCTATGAGCTCGACACAATTGCGGCTGTCGTGATTGGCGGCACGAGCCTGAGTGGCGGCAAGGGCGGCATTCTCGGAACCATCATCGGCGTTCTGATCATCGGCGTCCTGCGCAACGGCCTCAACCTTCTCGGTGTCTCGCCCTTCACGCAGGCCGTGGTCATCGGCGTCGTCATCGCACTTGCAGTCGCAGCCGAAGCCATCAAGCGGAGGTAACGGTTCGACAAGGGTTCAGTTTGGCGGCTTAGCCGCCAGTTCACCGCCGGGCAGATGCCAGGCAAAACTTCGGTCCTGCGATGGTAGCGGGGGTGCCGAAACAACGGAGGAGATCTACCATGAAACTCACAACCATGCTTCTGGCCGCCGCAGCACTGGCGACGACTGCCCTCAGCCCTCTCGGCGCATCCGCCGAAGAGGTGAAGAAGATCGGGCTCGCGGTCTCGAACCTGCAGGCCGACTACTTCAACCAGATCAAGATCGGCGTTGAGGCCTATGCCAAGGAGAAGGGCATCGAAGTCATCACCGTCGACGCCAAAAACGACAGCGCGACCCAGGTCAGCCAGGTTCAGGATCTGCTGACGCAGGGCATCGACGCCTTCATCTATATTCCGGCCGGTGCTGCTGCTGCTGCCGTTCCCACGCGCCTTGCCAAGGAAGCCGGCATTCCGGTTGTCAACGTCGACCGCAATGCCGACGACGCTCCCGGCGACACGTTCATCGCGACCGATAACGCCACTTCGGCTTATGAAGTCTGCAAGCACATCATCGGCCTCGCCGGCGGCAAGGGCAAGATGATCATGATCCACGGCCAGAAGGGTACAACGCCGGAAGTCGAGCGCACCAAGGGCTGCATGCAGGCGATCGGGGAGAATTCTGGCGTTGAACTGGTTGCCCAGCAGTGGAGCGAGCAGTGGTCGCAGGCCGAAGGTCTCAACATCGGCCAGAACCTGCTGCAGGCTCACCCGGATGTTTCGCTGATCTTCGCACAGGCTGACGGTCTCGCTCTCGGCGCTGCCCAGGCGGTCAAGGTGTCGGGCGTTTCGCAGCGCGTCTATGTCGGCGGCTTCGACGGTGACACCACGGCTCTGCCGATCCTGGCTGAAGGCGGCTTCGACGCCACCGCAACGCAGCAGGTTCGTGGCATCGGTCGCCTCGCCGTCGACAGCGCCATCAAGCTTGCTGCCGGCGAAACGCTTCCAGCCGAACAGCTGCTGCCGGGCTTCCTGACGACGCCGGAAAACGCTGCAAAGTTCGTAGCCGAGCATCCCTGATCCCGACTGGAAGACAGCGCCATGACTGCCAACGACCTCCCTCCCATCCTCTCGCTCCGGCAGATCCGCAAGGTCTACGGATCGCTCGAGGTCCTGCACGGCATCGACCTTGATGTGAGAGCGGGTGAAGTCGTGGCGCTGCTGGGTGAAAACGGCGCCGGAAAATCTACCCTTTCGAAGATTATCTCCGGCGCCGTTCAGCCAACTTCCGGGACCATGACATGGTTCGGCGCGCCTTACGCGCCAGCCACCCCACGTGCCGCCATGGATGCCGGCCTCGGCATGATCCATCAGGAATTGAAACTCCTGCCGCAATTGTCGATCGCGGAAAATGTCTTCGTTGGCCGCTACCTGATGAAGGGTGGCCGTGTGGATCGCCAGGCGATGGAAGAGCGGGCCCATGCCGGCCTGCAGCGGCTCGGACTCGACGTATCGCCGCGCCGACAGGTGGAAGGCCTCTCAACCGCCAAGCAGCAGTTGATCGAGATCGCCAAGGCGATGACGCTGAACGCGCGGCTGCTCATCCTCGATGAACCGACGGCAGCGCTTGGTGGTGAAGAAACACAGCTGCTGTTCCGCCAGATCGAGCGGCTGAAGGCCGACGGCGTCGGCATCATCTACATCTCGCACCGACTTGAAGAAATCCGGCAAATCGCAGACCGCATCGTCGTCATGCGTGACGGCGCCAAGGTACAGGAATTCGATAGCGGCGACGTGCCCGTGCGCACGATTGTGGAGGCAATGGTTGGCCGCTCACTGGACCGCATGTTCCCCGCAGTACCTGTCCCGTCCGACGACGTCATGCTCGAAGTGCGCGGTCTGTCCTCTCCATCAGGCACGTTCCGCAACATTGATTTCGCGGTGAGGCGCGGCGAAGTCTTCGGGATTGCGGGTCTGGTGGGCGCTGGCCGCACCGAACTTGTGCGCGCGATCACGGGGGCGGACCCAATCGCAACCGGCGACGTCGTCCTCGACGGCAGGGTGATCACACCGCGCTCGCCAAGGGATGCGATCCGCAACGGTGTGGTCCTCGTTCCGGAAGACCGCAAGCTGCAGGGTCTTGTACTCGAGCATTCGATTGCAGAAAACATCGGTTACGCGAACTTCGACGCCGTATCGAAATCAGGCTGGATAACATCAGGTCGACTGGCCCAATTTGCCGATGGCTATATCAAGAAATTTGGCGTCAAGGGGCGCGGCGGCCAGAATGCCGGCGAGCTTTCGGGCGGCAACCAGCAGAAGGTGGTGCTCGCCAAATGGCTGGCACGAAACCCGAAGGTGGTGGTGCTCGACGAGCCGACGCGCGGCATCGACGTCGGAGCGCGCTCCTCAATCTACGATACCATCATGGAACTTGCCCGCCAGGGCATCGCCGTTATCGTGGTCAGTTCGGATCTCGAAGAAGTGCTTGGGGTTTCCAACAGGATCATGGTGATGGCACAGGGAAAACAGGCTGGAATTCTTGACCGTGCAGACGCCAACGACGTGTCGGTCATGGAACTCGCCACGAGCTGAATGCAGGAGAATTACCCATGTCTGACATGACTTTGAACGCCCCGAAACTCTTCGACCTTTCGGGCAATGTGGCGCTGGTAACCGGCGCCGGCAGCGGCATCGGCCAGCGCATCGCAATCGGTCTGGCCCAATGCGGAGCGGATGTCGCACTGCTTGATCGCCGCAGCGATGACGGGCTGGCCACTACCGCGCGCCATGTTCAGGCCGCAGGGCGCCGGAGCATCGCGATTGCCGCAGACGTCACGCAGTCCGCTGCGCTGAGCGACGCTGTTGCCCGCACGGAAGCCGAACTCGGACCTCTGACACTCGCCGTCAATGCCGCTGGCATCGCCAATGCGAACCCGGCCGAGGAGATGGAGGAGAGCCAGTTCCAGACGATGATGGACATCAATCTGAAGGGTGTCTTCCTGTCCTGCCAGGCGGAAGCCCGCGCCATGCTGAAGAATGGTCGCGGATCGATCGTCAACATCGCTTCCATGTCGGGCGTGATCGTCAATCGCGGCCTCAACCAGTGCCACTATAATGCTTCAAAGGCAGGCGTCATCCACATGTCGAAGTCGATGGCGATGGAATGGGTGGGGCGCGGCGTCCGCGTAAACACGATCAGCCCGGGCTACACCGCGACGCCCATGAACACGCGCCCCGAGATGGTGCACCAGACGAAACTCTTCGAAGAACAGACACCGATGCAGCGCATGGCCAGCGTTGACGAGATGGTTGGACCCGCCGTCTTCCTGCTTTCGGGGGCCTCGAGCTTCGTCACGGGTGTCGATCTCCTGGTCGATGGTGGCTTCTGCTGCTGGTGACAGCTCCCTGCAAACCTAAACTCCCAAGCCTGCACGGTGCCCCGCGCACCGTGCTTTTTTGTTTCGCGACTTCGGCTGAAGCGGTTGCGACATCTGCCCCGAATTTGTTGCGACTGCTCAGTTTCCCCTTGAAAAACCAGTGGCTTCTCCCCTACCTTACTGATGTTCTCAGGGCGGGGCGAAATTCCCCACCGGCGGTATCCGGCTTTGCCGGGAGCCCGCGAGCGCTTTCACCTCGGTGAAAGGCAGCAGATCCGGTGCGATGCCGGAGCCGACGGTTAGAGTCCGGATGAAAGAGAGCATCGGCTATTGCGGCTCCCCATGTCGGGGAGGCGTGCGTGCTGTGTTCGCCCAAGGGATGGAATGGCGACCGAAAGGTCGTGGTTTGGCCGCTGACGCGGTTACCCTTGAAAGGCACTGGAATGACACTTTCGAAAATTGAAGACGCATTGGATACCCTCGCGCGCGGGGGCATGGTCGTCGTGGTCGACGACGAGGATCGCGAGAACGAAGGCGACATCATCGTCGCCTCCGATCACGTAACGCCTGAGAGCATCGCCTTCATGATGAAGCATGCCCGCGGGCTGGTCTGCATCGCAATGGAAGGCGAGCGACTGGATACGCTCGATATCCCGCTGATGGTCCCGAACAACACGGAATATCTGAAGACGGCTTTCACCGTGTCGGTCGACTATATCCACGGCACGACGACCGGGATTTCCGCGGCGGATCGGGCCGCAACCGTCCGGGCGCTGATGGACGACACGACCAAGCCCGAAGACTTTGCCCGTCCGGGGCACATCTTCCCGCTCCGTGCTCATCCCCAAGGTGTTCTCGGTCGCCCGGGACACACGGAGGCAGCCGTCGATCTCGCTCGCCTGATCGGCGCCAGGCCTTCCGGCGTGATCTGCGAGGTGGCCAACGACGACGGCACGATGGCACGACTGCCGGACCTGATCGAATTCTGCAAGCTGCATGGTCTGCCGCTGATTTCGATCGAGGACCTGATCCGTTACAGGGCTGGCAGCAGCGATGCGCCGCGACCGGCTGTTGCGGCCTGAAGGGGATCCGTAATCCTGAGAGGTCACGCGGTTTTCAAGCCAGTCGGCGTTTGTGCCCGCAAAGAGAAATCGCGACCTTGACCACGCGCCGTACATCCCGGCGCGTGGTCCGCTTGCGGGGCCAACCTGAGCCAGCCTGCCTTAAGATGCGACATTGCGCAGTCTTGAGCGTTAGCAACGGCGAACGGCGCCGCGTATCATGCGCCTCTTCGCTCCCGCCGGATCAGTTCCGAGGCCTTCTCGGCAATCATCACCACCGGCGAGGCCGTGTTGCCTGAGACGATACGAGGCATGATCGAGGCGTCAACGACCCGTAGCCCGACCATGCCCGTCACGCGCAACGAGGGGTCCACCACGGCGTCGGGATCGGGGCCCATGCGGCAGGTCCCGACCGGATGGAAGATCGTGGTGGCGATGTCGCCGGCCTTTTGCAGCAGGGCTTTGTCCTCCTCGAATTCGCGGCCTGGCAGGATCTCCTCGGGCTGGTAGGGCCGCAGTGCCCGAGCCGACATCACCTGTCGCGCCTGACGGATGGCGGCAACAGCGACGGATCGATCATGATCGGTCGAGAGATAGTTCGGACGGATCTCCGGCTGCAGGGCCGGATCGGCAGCAGTGATGTGGCATGTGCCGGTGCTGGTCGGGCGCAACTGGCAGACCGAGACGGTGATTGCCGGAAATGGGTGGAGCGGGTCGCCGAGCTTGTCGGTGGAGAGCGGCTGGACGTGATATTCGATGTCGGGTCTTTGCTCAGAGGGACCGGATCGTGTGAACATGCCGAACTGGCTCGGCGCCATAGACATGGGCCCCGAACGGAACAGCGCATATTCGACGGCAATCTTCAACTTGCCGCGCCAGGAGTTGGCGAGCTGGTTCAACGTCACCGCGTTGTTCACCTTGAACACCGTACGGATCTGGAGATGATCCTGCAGGTTTGCGCCGACAGCGGGTTTCGGAAGAATGACGTTTATCCCGAGCGATTGAAGACGAGCCTGATCGCCGATGCCGGAGAGTTCAAGCAGCTTCGGCGAATTGATGGCGCCTGCGGCAAGGATGACTTCGCCTGCGGCTTTCGAGGTAAACGAGCCTCCCGGCGTACGATACTGGACGCCGGTGACGCGTTTGCCCTCGAAGGTCAGCCGTTCGACCAGAGCATGCTGGACCAGGCGCAGGTTGGGCCTCTTCAGGGCCGGCCTCAGAAAGCCGCGCGCCGTGTTCCACCGGACGCCCTTGTGCTGGTTGACGTCGAAGAAGCCGGATCCTTCATTGTTTCCGTCGTTGAAGTCGGCGCGCGGTTCGATGCCGAATTCACGAGCACCTTCCTGGACGGCCTTCAGGATATCCCACTTCAAACGCTGGCGGCTGACCTTCCACGGGCCGCCGACTGCATGCATGTCTCCTGCAGGCCCGTGATAATCCTCGGACTTCAGGAAATAGGGCAACACATCCGACCAGCCCCAGCCGGGATTACCGAGATCGCGCCAGCCATCGTAATCGGCCGCCTGACCGCGCATGTAGATCATGCCGTTGACCGAGGTGCAGCCGCCAAGCACCTTGCCGCGCGGATAGGCGAGGCTGCGGCCGTTGAGACCCGGTTCGGATGCCGTGCGCAGCATCCAGTCGGTGCGCGGATTGCCGATGCAGTAGAGATAGCCGACGGGTATCTGCACCCAATGATAGCGGTCGGACCCGCCTGCCTCGAGCAGCAGCACGCGGATCGCCGGATCCTCCGTCAGGCGGGCGGCGAGAACGCAGCCCGCTGTCCCTGCCCCGACGATGACATAGTCATAGTCGCCATCGAGCCGTGTCGTGTCCGGCATGGTCTGTCCTTTCGTTGGCGATCAGGATCGCCTCTGTTCATCTGTGGTCTTCGTCCGGCCTAGGGCTTCAGGCGCAATGCGCTCCAGAAGTCCCGCATCTGGTCGGTCAGGGCCATGAAGAGCCCGTATCGCCTGCGAAAATGCTCCGTCCGCCCGGTATTCGGCTGGAAGTCTTTGGCAGAGCGGGTCATGGCGGCAACTGCCTCTTCATAGGAAGCGTAAAGGCCGACCGCGACCGCGACGCCGATCGCCGCCCCCAGCGCACCGGTCTCGCGGGCCTCGGCAACGGTGAGCGGGATCTCCAGGACGTCAGCCATCATCTGCGGCCAATGGGGGCTGCGCGATCCACCGCCGGACATGACCGCGCGGTCGACAGACAGCCCGGCGCTTCGCAGCACTTCGATATGCCGTCGATGTTCGAAGCAGACGCCCTCGAAGAGCGCCCTGATCATGTGGCCTTCGCCATGCCACCCGGCGAGCCCATAGAAGCCGCCGCGAAACTCGGCGCCGAGGCGCGAGCCGAAGATGAAGGGATGGAAGAAAGGATCATCCGCGCGGGCTACAACCTTGCCGACCTCCTCATTGCAGCGATCGAAGGCTTCGCTGCCATGGTCGCCGCGCATGCGATGGACATACCATTCGAGATTGGCGGCGGAGGTCGCGCTCGACTCGATGTTCACGTATCGATCCTTGCCGAAGGTCGTGACCATGAAGACATCGGGACTGATGACGGGCTCATCGGCAAAGACCTGGTTGATGCTCCAGGTCCCTGCGATGACCGAGGCTTCACCGGCATGGATGACGCCAGAGCCCATGGCACTGGAAACGACGTCGAAGTAGCCACCGATCACAGGTGTACCCTCCGCGAGACCCGTTGCCTTGGCCGCCGCTGCGGTGACCCGGCCGACAATGTCTGCAGACTGGACGCGTTCGGGGAAGAACGACAGGGCATCCTCGAGATGGTAGAGGCCGAGCAAATCAGCGTCGAGTTGCCCCTCCGGCATGGCGAGAAGCCCTGCGCCGCTGAGGTCGGATATATCGTTTGCCAGCCGATCGGTCAGGCGGAAGTTGATGTAGTCCTTGCAGAACAGGACGGCGCCGATCGTGGCATAGGTCTCGGGCGCGTGGCGCTTGATCCAGGCGAGCAGGCTCGGAGTCTGCGATGGCCAGGGACGCTGCAGACAGCGCGCCTGGAGAGCGTCCCCGTACTCACGGTCAAGTTCTGCGGCGATATCGGCCGCACGGCTGTCCAGCGACTGGATGCCTTTCAACGGCTGCAAGGACCGATCGAGCAGATAGAGGCCGTTGCCATGGCCGGCACATCCGAGACCAAGGATCCGCGTGGGCTCGACACCGGACGTGGAAATCACTTCGCGGATCGCCGCGCAGCCGTTTTCCCAGAGCTCCAGGAGATCACGTTCGACGTGGCCGGGTTCTGGAAAGCTCGACTGGCCGTCGATGGCGCAGTGGGCGATCTGGTGGCCCTCCGTGTCGAAAAGCACGGCCTTGATGACCGTGTTTCCGACATCGACGCCCAAAATGTAGTTTTTCTCAGCCACTGACATAGATGTCCCACGCTTCCTCGCCACTGGCGCGCTGGTGAATGATCGCCATCAGCGCCTTCACGACCGCCTTCGGATTGTCATGCTGATAGATGTTGCGTCCATAGACCATACCATTCGCGCCTTGAGCCATAAGAGCCGCTGATTTGGCCAGCACGACGCGCAGATCTTCGCGACCGCCACCACGGACCAGAACCGGGCAGCGGGCGGCTTCGATGACCTTGTGGAAGTCCTCCGGATCGCTGGTCGGATCGGCCTTGATGATGTCAGCGCCCATTTCGGAGGCCAGACGGACCAGGGTAACGATCTTCTCGGCATCGCCATCCACCTGATAGCCGCCCCTGATATCGTTGGGCAGCATGACCAGCGGCTCGATCATCAGCGGCATTCCGTAGCGATGGCAATCGGCGCGCACGCGGGAAATGTTTTCGACGCATTGACGGAAGAGTTCCGGCTCGTCGGGCAGCATGAACAGATTGACGACAACGCAGGCCGCGTCCATTTCCAGTGCGCCAATGATCGGTTCGTCATGGTTCTGCAGTTGCGACCACATGCTGCGGTGGCGCGTGGAATTGTAGGGGTTGCCCATGTCGATACGCATGACGAGTGCCGGCTTGTCGCGCTCGGGTCTTGCCTGAAGCAGGTCTGCCTGCCCATACGCCATCTGGATGGCATCGGGACCCGCTTCGATCAGCTTGTCTACCACGCCTGCCATGTCTTCCAGGCCGACAAGGAAGCTCGGCTCATTGCAGACACCGTGATCGATGGCGACGTCGAGGCAGCCGCCCTGACGAAACAGCCTGTTCATTCGTGCTTTCCTGGAAACTCGTATCATGACGCCTTGTCCTTTTCCTTGCATCTGTCCTGAAGCATTGCGACCGAGACCCCGTAATAGGTCCCAAGTTCGTCGATGAGCTGCCGCCGCTCTGTCAGCATCTGCTCGCCCGTCCAGCCCAGTTCGCGGGCCATGACGGCCAGCAGGGTGTCGAGAATTTCGAGATCAATCCGGCCGGTGATCGCAAGGCTGGTACGGCGGAGCACGATATCGGCCAGGTGGTGAACGTCTTCGCGCGTCACGAGCCAGAGGATTTCGGCCAGCGTCATCACCGTTGTGGAGGACAAGGGAACGTCATCCGGACGTCCGTTGCAGAAGGCCATGAGATCGAAGGCCCGCGATCCATAGGTGGATGCGAGGTGATCGGCGCGGGCCTTGCCGATGGGAAACTCGCGGGAGAGCAGCGCCGACAATCGTTCACCATCCGCCGGGTAGTTCCGCCCGCCGCCGATCGGGCGGTCGGCCGTCGTCGCGATGCGGGGACGACCGAGGAAGGCCAGCACTTCGTCCGCCACCTGTTCGCCGAAAGCGCGGAAGGTCGTCCACTTGCCGCCGACCATGCAGAGCTGGGGCGGATCGCCTTCAACACGATGAATGACATGGCTGCGCGAGATCTTGCCCGTGAATTCCGCATCGCTGCGTGGCAGCGGACGGATGCCACTGAAGCTGAAGACGATATCGGAGGCAGCGATGACGAGATCCGGGAAGACGGTGCGGATGGCGGCGAGGATGTAGTCGCGTTCTTCCGGCTCGCAGCGCGTCCGCCCCGGCTTGTCGACCTTGATATCCGTGGATCCGGCCAGCACGCGGCCGAGATAGGGAAAGAGGACGCAGACCCTGTTGTCGATGTTCTCGAAGAAAATCATGTGGCCGTTCAAGGCCTGATAGAGGGCGTCATTCGCGAGGATGAGATGTGACCCCTTCGTGCCGGTGACCGTTTTCTCGGCTGGCCTCACGCCATCGCCGAGCGACGTGATCGTCTCGTCGATCCAGGCGCCCGTGGCATTGACGATGATGCGCGGGCGAATGACGAGCAGTTCGTTCGACCCTTGCGCCGAGAGCTGGTACCCGTCGCCTATGCGCAACAATTGCGCATAGTTCAGGGCGATCGCCTGAGGCGCGTCGCGACGCGTGTCGAGGACGAGCTCGAGTGCCAGCCGCTCCGGTTGGCTGATCCAGGCGTCGTAATAGGTCGCCGAGTAGCGGATCCCTGGTGTCAGCGCGGGCCAGCGTGCCCGGGTGCTTTGACCACTGCGGAATTCGTGGCGCGGCAGGAGCCGGTTCTTGCGTGTGACAAAATCATAGAGTGAGAGGCCTGCCTTGATCGCCAGCGCTCCTCGGCTCGAGGGCTTGCCGGCAGAACCGAAGAAGGTCGCGGCTGCATTGAAGAGACCGCTGAAAGTCGTGTGGATCGGGATCGTCGTCGGCAGAGGGTGGACCATGTGGGGTGCAAGCCTGAGCAGTGCATCGCGTTCTGCAAGCGATTCCCGGACGAGATTGAATTCACCGTTTTCGAGATAACGCAGGCCACCATGGATCATGCGCGAGGGCGCGGCGCTGCAGCCGGATGCGAAGTCGTCCCGCTCGACCAGAAGCACGCGCAATCCCTGCAGCGCGAGATCGCGATAGGCGGCGATGCCATTGATGCCGCCGCCGACCACAACGGCATCGAAATCGCCGTCCTGTCGAATTCGCCTGAGCGCGTCCTCGCGGAATGTGGACATGGAAGTACCGTTCGCTGGTTTTGACGCCAACGTCCCAATTCTCTGTTGCGGTCTGTGAGGGTTACCGGTCGAGTTCGACCAGATGGTCTCTGATGCCGGCCGTGATGGTCGACAGTTCGTGTTCGGTCAGGCGCAAGCGTGCTGCGCCGGCATTCTCAATCGCCTGGGTGGGATCGCGCGCACCGCAGAGCGAGAAGGTGATGCCCGGCTGGGCGATCGTCCAGGCAATCACCACTTGGGCGACCGATGCCGCATGCTGCTCCGCAATTGGCCTGACCACGTCCATCAGTCTCGCGACCCTCTGGCGATTTGCGAGACTGAAGCGTGGATTGCCATGCCGCTGGTCATCATCCGCAAAGACCCGCTCAGGACCGATCTTGCCCGAGAGCAGGCCGAGCGCGAGCGACGAATAGCTGAGAATGGAAACCTCGTTATCCAGGCATGTCGGCACAAAGCTCTTCTCAATGTCGCGTTTCACCATGGAGTATTCCTCCTGGATCGCGTCGAGCGCACCGGTTGCCAGATAGGCGGCCAGATCTGCCTCTGAAACATTGCTGGCACCGATCGAGCGGATCTTGCCCTCGTCCTTCAGGCGAAGCAGTTCGCCGACCGTCTCGGCAATCGGCGTCGTCGCATCCTGCCAGTGGGTGACATAGTGGTCGATATAGTCGGTGCCCAGACGGCGCAGGCTTTGTTCGAGTTCGTAGCGGATGGAGGACGGACCCAGAAAGCGGTGAACCGGCTTGCCAGCCTGCTCGAAGAAGTAAGTCCCCTCTCCCACATGCCAGACGAGACCGCATTTGGAGACGAGCACGACCTTGTCGCGCTGGCCTGCAATCGCCTTGCCGACAATGGTTTCGGCCAGACCCATGCCATAAGCGGGTGCCGTATCAATGAGCGAGATTCCGGCATCCACGGAAGCCCTGATGGCGTCGATCGATTGAGCCTCGTCGGTGCCGCCCCACATCCAGCCACCGATTGCCCAGGTGCCGAGCCCGACCGCCGATGCCTCAATGCCGCTTCGGCCGATGGGCCTCTTGAGTATGCCTTTGTCCGTCACCGGATCATCCTTCCCCATGTGTATCGAGTGCCCGGGCGATTTCTTCGTCCACCACGAGCGAGGTCAAAAACCGCCCGGCAAGGGTTGCTGCCACCGGGCCCGCCTTCAAGCTGCCTGCCGCCACCCCGATGATGGTCGGGCAATTGGCGAGGTCTGCGGGGTCGAGTGCCACGACCCGCGAATTGAGATCGATCTCGGCAAGCGAACCATCCGCCTTGATCAGATGCGCCAGAAATTCTCCGGCAATGCCCGCGTCAACAAGCGCCTGGCCACCCCGTGCCGGATCCGGCAACAGGTCGTAATAACCAGAGCCCGGCGCCTGGACCGAGCCTATGCCCACGAGGGCGACGGTCGCCTGGCGCGCGAGATCAAAGACCTCGCGGATCGAGGCGACATTCATAAGGAGGTCACGCTGCTGCTCGTCCTCGGCAAACAGGGGGGCGTGGACAAGCTGCGCCGTACCACCCAGCTTGTCGGCCAGTTGCGTCGCCAGGTGATTGACGTCGGTATAGTGCTTGCCCTGCACGCCGCCGGTCAGCGGCACGACCCTGATATCGAAACGGCGCTCGGCCTCCAGGTTTTCGACTACGGCACTCACTGCCTTGCCGCCGGTGATGGCGATGATGTCGCCATCACGAAGCGTTTCGAGGAGATGGTTGGCCGCGACCCGTCCGACCATCTGCAGCGTCGTCTCCGGATTGTCGGACACCGTCGGAGTCACCACCGACTGCTTCAGGCCGAAGCGCTGGGTGACGTCGTTCTCCATATCGACCAGCCGCTGATAGGGGCTGGAGATGCTGATCTTGACCATGCCTGCCTTGCGGCCAGCAGCAATCATGCGGTTCACCTTCGTATGCGAGAGGTTGAGCTTCTCGGCGATCTCCGACTGCTTCACGCCCTCGATGAAATGCAGGACGAGGACCGAATACATCTGGCGCTGCTGATCGAATTCATCCCTGTAGTCCACCATGACGCGTCGTCTCCTCGTTGCTTCCCGGCTGCTCAGCGGCGGCGCTTGACCAGATAGTGGTCGAACAACACGGCGGTGAGCAAAATGCTTCCCTTGATGATGTCCTGCCAGTAAACCGACACGTTGAGCAAGGCGAGCGAGCTGGAAACCACCGAAAGCAGGACTGCGCCGAGGATGGCACCGAAGATGGTACCGACTCCGCCCGAAAGGCTGGCGCCGCCGATGACCGCTGCGGCGATCACGTTCAACTCCATGCCGACGCCGAAGCTGGGCTGAGCAGAACCGAAGCGGGCCATGTAGATAACGCCGGCCACACCGCAGAGTGCAGAGCAGAGTGTGGTGGTGGCGAAGACAACGCGGCCGACGCGGATACCGGAATAGGCGGCCGCCTTGGGGTTGCTGCCGGTATAGAAGACCTTGCGGAAGGCCGTTGTTCGGCGCAGCAGAAAGTCGAAGGACACAACGACGACCACGAAGATGATGATGACGAGCGGAATGCCGTAGATCGCACCCTGGCCGATGAACTTGAACTCAGGCGGCAAAGAGTAGAGCCCGAGCGGACGACCACCCGTGGCCAGCAGGCAGATACCGCGGGCGATCACCATGACACCCAGCGAGACGATGAAATGGTGGAGGCCGACGACCGTGGTCAGAAAGCCCATGAACATGCCGATGCAAGTGGTGACCGCGATGGCGAAGGCCGCGGCTGCCCAGGGATCGATCCCGTTGAGAAAAAGCCATCCGGCGACCACCATGGCAAGCGCCGTGACCGAGCCGACAGAAAGATCGATGCCACCCGAGATCAGGAGGATGGTCATGCCGACGACGACAATGCTCTCCACCGCGAAGGCCATGGCCATGGCCCGGAGGTTGTCGACCGTCAGGAAGTAAGGCGAGATGAAGGACATCACCGTGAACAGCGTCAGGATAATGACGATCAGGCCCGTTTCGCGCGCCTTGATCGCGGGTGTCCACCAGTGCGCGCGGCGCTCTGCTGCCAGCCGTACCTGATGCTGTGTTTCCATCGTTACCATAGTTCCATTCCCCTCATGCCTCGCCTTGCTGCGAGAATTCAGCCCGTGACGCAGCCTCCACGGGCAAGGTATCGCCCCGGAGCAACTGACTGTTGATCGATGCGAGATGCATGATCCTCTCTTCGGTCATTTCGGCCCCGGTCACCTCTCCGTTGATGCGCCCCTCACGCACCACCAGCACCCGGTCGCTCACCCCGATCAGCTCGGGAAGTTCCGAGGAGATGACGACGACGCCAACACCCTCATTGGCGAGATCGCGGATCTGACGGTGGATCTCGGCCTTGGCGCCGACATCGACGCCACGTGTCGGTTCATCGAGGAACACAACCTCCGGCTCGACCGACAACATCTTGGCAAGCGCCACCTTCTGCTGGTTGCCGCCACTCAGCGTGTTGACGGCATCCCCCACGCCATTGGAGCGAAGCTTCAGCCGCGCGCCGTAGTGCTCGGCCCGGGTCGTCTCCTGCCGCCGGCTGATCAATCCGAGGGGATTGGCCACCCGCTTCAGATCGAGAGCCGAGACATTGCTGGCGATGGACATATTGAGGAACAGGCCCTCGCCCTTGCGATCCTCGGAGACATAGACCAACCCTTCGCGAATGCTGTCGCGATAGTCGCGCAGAGAAAGCTTCCGCCCTTTCAGGATCACCTCTCCCTTGGCCTTACCCTCCAGGCGACAGATGGCGCGCACGATCTCGCTGCGCCCTGCCCCGATCAGCCCGGCCAGACCGAGAATTTCACCCTTGCGTAAGTCAAAGCTGACATTTGAAACCCTGCGTCCCTCGGTCAAATTGCGCACAGAGAGGATGATCTCGTCCGACTTGGCGTCCGGGGCCTGCTTGGGCGGGTAGAGTTTGTCGAGCACGCGCCCGACCATGCTGTTGACGACGTCTTCCGGGGTAATTGCCGCGATGTCTGCCGTCTTGATGTGGCAGCCGTCGCGCATGATGGTGATCCGGTCGCAATGCTGGAAGATTTCCGCCATGCGGTGGGAAATATAGATGATCGCGATCCCCCGGTCAGCGAGGCGACGCATGATCCTGAACAGCGTCTGCGCCTCGGTTTCGGTGAGGGCAGCCGTCGGCTCGTCAAGGATCAGAATCCGGCAGTCCAGCGTCAGTGCCTTGGCAATCTCGACGATCTGCTGCTGCGAAATCGAGAGGTCGCCGGCTCGGCGCCTCGGATCGATATCGCCGATCTCCTTGAGGATCTCAGCGGCGCGCAAGACCAGTGCGCGGTAATCCATCAAGAGGGTACGGCTGCTGCCGGTTTCGGCCATGAACATGTTTTCGGCGACGGAAATCTCGGGGCACAGTGAGATCTCCTGGTGGACGAAGCCGATACCGAGCCGATTGGCGGCATTCGGCGAGGCGATGCGAACGGGGGCGCCATCGAGGCGGATCTCGCCGCGATCTGGCTGAAGGATGCCGTCGATGATGTGCATCAGCGTTGACTTGCCCGCACCGTTTTCACCGGCCAGCGCATGGATTTCACCGCGGCGCAGTTCCAGTTGGGCGCCACGCAGGGCCTGAACCGGTCCAAACGACTTATGCACATCCGTCATGCTGAGAACGACCTCGGCCATGACACCCCTCCCCTTTCGTCACTTCGACTTCCCCGGCGCCGCAAGAGGCGCCGCCGGGGTCACGTCGGCCGCGCTCAGCGACCCTTCATGTATTCGTTGAGATCGAAGGATGCGGCGTTAGCCTTGGTGATGACCGCAAAGCCGTTGTCCATCGACGGGATCTGCATCGGGTTGAAGCCCGAAACCTTGTAGTCGTTGAACGGATCGATCAGCTCCGGATGGGCGCCAAGGAAGGTGTTCATGAAGCCCATGAAGCCCTGAATACCCTGGTTGGGGTTGATCGACATGTGGATGTTACCCTGCTTGATGTGCTCAAGCGTGGTGGGGGTGATGTCCGCATGGAGGATCAGGACCTTCTTCTTGGCTTCGAGTACGGAGGCAACCGCGCCTTCTGCCGAACCGGCTTCGGGGATCCAGAGCGCGCCCAGGTTCGGGTTTGCCTGAAGCATCGCAGAGACTGCCTGATAGGCTGCGTTGGAATCCTGGTTCGTCGCCTGACGCCCAACCAGCTTCATGTCCGGATGGGTGCGCTCCATGTAGTCGATGAGTGCGGTCACCCGCAGGTCGTGGTTGCTCTGACCCGGATTTTCGAGAACGGCATATTCGCCCTTGCCGCCAAGCGCCTTGACGATTTCCTCGGCTGCGAACTTCGCCTCGGCGACGTTGTCGGAGGTGATATAGGCGGTGCGCTTGGACTTCGGCGAGTCGGCCGCGAAGGTGGTGACGGAAATGCCCGAGTCAATCGCCTTGTTGATCGGCTCGATGAACGGATCCGACTGCATCGGATGCAGCAGGATGCCCTTGGGCTTCTTCACCAACTCCTGTTCGAAGGATGCGATCTGCTTGGTGATGTCATAGTCCGGCGTTCCCGTGAATGCCGCTTCGCAGCCAAGCGCCTTGGCCGCCTGCTTGAAGCCTTCAAAGACCGGCACCCAATACGGATGGCCTGATACCATCACGTTCATGACATAGGTTTCGCCCGGCTCGCAGGCGAACTTTCCTTCGGCATTGGCCGAAGCAGCAGGCAAAGCGACGGCGGCGGCGGCAACCAGCCCGATGGCGGTTGCAGCCTTCAAAGACTTCAGCATTTTCCCCTCCCAGAGATAACAGATGGCCGCAATAAAATTCGACATTCAGAATTTATTGCATGTAGGCACATCTAAAGCACGGTGAGCGGCACGTCAATCCATTCGCAATATTTTTATTGCGGTGAAATTTATTGCGGCAGATCGGAGAGGGCATAATTTTACGTATCGGCATTCGCCGGAAATTAAGATGCCGCGAATACAAGAGGAATTGATCATACTGAGAGCACCGCATGCAGAGTTTGTTTCGCCGAAAATCCCTTGTCGTGTGGGGTCTGCCGCTTCTTGCAGCAGGCTTGACGACTGCGCTGCTTTTCGGTGCGCTGATCCTGGCTTCGGTCGAAGCGGATCAGTCCGCAAGCAAACGGCAGCAAGGGCTGCTCAATCTGGTTGTGGCCAAGCTCGAAACATCCGTCGCTCACAATCAGGAAAGCGTGACGGTTTGGGATGACGCCGTTCAGCGTGTGCAACAAGAAGACATCGAGTGGATGGAATCCAATCTCGGTGAATGGATGCACACCTATTTCCAGCACGACGCGGCCCTGGTGCTGACGGCCAAGAGCGATCTTGTCTATGAGTTTATCGCTGCGCCACAGCCATCTCCGTCAGCAACCGATATCGTGGCCGTTGCCAAACCGATGATCGAACGCCTGCGGCAACGGCTGAAAGCCGGAGAGACATCGGACAGTTCTACCATCCTGTCGATCGGCGAAGATGACCTGCTGGACATCCGTGGGCGCGCAGCCATCGTCAGTGCCAAGCCGATCGTATCGGATAGTGGGGAGATCGAGCAGGAACCCGGCATGCAGCATGTGCATGTGGCCGTCCGTTATCTCGATGGCATACTGCTTCAGCAGTTGGAGGCCGATTACCTGTTCAACAACCTGGCCTTCGTGCGAACACCTGCCGCCGAAGGGGGCCATTCCAGCGTTGCCCTTCGATCGAGTTCAGGCGAGACCATCGGTTACTTTCAGTGGCAACCCTTCAGTCCAGGCTCCAGCGTCATTCGCGCCGTCTATCCGGTGATCCTGCTCGTGGGGCTTTCGGTCTTCACCGTGATGAGTTTCCTTTGTCAGGGCATCTGGCGACGGTCCCGAAGTCTGGCGGCAAGCCAGAGTGAACTGAGACATCTCGCCATGCATGATCCATTGACGGGCCTCGTCAACAGGGCAAGGTTCAACCGCGTCCTTGAAGAACGACTTGCATCCGAGGCATCCGGCAAAGCTAGCGCAGTGCTTTTCGTGGACCTCGATCATTTCAAGGCTGTCAACGACACCCATGGGCATCCCGTCGGAGACGCCTTGATCAAGGAGGTCGCGCTGCGTCTGCTGGAGGTGGCGCCATCCGCGCTCGTGTGCCGCCTTGGCGGGGATGAATTCACCTTGCTGTGCGACATCGAGGACCAGCCTGCCATAGAACAACTGGCCGAACAGATCGTCGCCCGGCTGCGCATGCCCTTTCTCATTGACGGTCGTCACATCACGGTCGGCGCAAGTGTCGGCATAGCGATCTCAAGCCCCGGTCTGGACGCGACCGACATTACGCGGCATGCCGATATAGCCCTTTATCACGCCAAAGCAGCCGGGCGGAACACCTACGCCGTTTTCGGCACACATATGGAAGAACTGCTGCGCCGTCGCCACGCGCTCGAACGCGAGCTGTCCGCGGCTCTCGAATCCGGAAAACAGATCGAGGTTCATTATCAGCCCGTCTATGCCGCCGCCGATGGACATGTCACGTCACTGGAAGCTCTCTGCCGCTGGCAGCATCCGACCTTCGGGGCCGTCTCTCCCGAGGTCTTCATTCCCATTGCGGAAGAGGCAGGACTGATTGAGAAAGTAGGCCGTCTCGTTCTGGAGGACGCCTGCAGTCTACTGGCTGAGCTATCACCTCTGAATGTGACAGTCGCCGTGAACGCGTCGGCCTTGGAACTCATGGCACCGGGTTATCCGCTGCGCGTCCTTGAAACGCTCGCTCGATATTCGATCGCCCCGTCTCGACTGGAAATCGAGATCACAGAACGGGTGGCAGCTGATGCGGACGGACGCGCAGCGTCAGCCGTCGAGCTTCTGCGGAGTGCCGGCGTAAAGTTTGCGGTCGATGACTTCGGCAAGGGAAACTCTTCCTTCGGGCAGCTTCTCAATCTGGACATCGACCGGATAAAAATCGACAAGGTGTTCGTCGATGGCATCCAACAGGGCGGCGGTCTGCCTCTGGTTGAGGCAATCGTCCAGATGGCACGCTTCAAGGGCCTAAAGACAACGGCGGAGGGCATTGAGACCGTCGAGCAGCGCGACGCCTTGACCTTACTGGGATGCGATAACCTTCAGGGCTTCCAGCTTTCCCGGCCGCTTAGCCGTGATACCGCTCTGCGCCTGCTGACGCCGATGCCCAAGGCGGCGGGTCAGTAGCTGGTGACGCTGCACAAGCTGTGATGAAGCGATAACGTTGAAGCCGTGGGGCAAAGGGTTTACCCTTCCAAGTTAGTCTGCATATCGGTTAGCGTGCGTTAAAGTGGTAGAAGGCGGCAAGTTGATGGATGGGGCGGCTTATCTTCTGGCGGTCAATCTCCTCGTAGCACTTTCCTTCAGTGCCGTTTTTGTCGTTGTCGCACAGCGCAGCCAGTCTCGTTCGTCGGCCTTGTGGATCGCAGCGGGCTTTGGTGTCGCGTCTTTGTCGGCGGTGTGCGAGCTTCTCGTCGCCTATTCACCGACGCCAAAGCCCTGGGCGCTGGGAGCTTTTGCAGCCGTACTCTGCGGCATGGTCATGCTGGCAATCGGGATCGCGAAACTCTATGGCCGGTCCATCGCGCGCCCGATCGTTGTTGCTTTCATTTCTGTCAGCCTCGTCGTCGCATATCTTATCTACGACCTGCCAAGGGGGACTTGGGTCCACGCATTTCTGTATCAGAGCCCGTTCGCGCTCGTTGTCCTGACCAGTGCCGGTATCGTCCTGTTTAATCGCGGTCGCTCCGGCATCGATGGGTTCCTCGGTGCCCTGCTGCTTGTCACCGGGCTGCACTTTTTCGCCAAGGCTGGACTGGCCGTGCTCGTTGGCTCCGGCAGCACGGCTGCGGACTACATTCACACCGGCTATGCCCTGATATCTCAAAGCTCGACGGCTGTACTTATGGTTGCGGTCGGCCTGACGCTGCTGGCGACGCTCATTCTGGACATTATGGTGGCGCAGCGCACGGAGTCAGAACTGGATATCCTATCGGGGCTTGCGAACAGAAGGGGATTTGACCGCCGCGTACACGCATTCTTCGCGCAGACTAGGCCCGTTCCTCATGCGTTCATTCTCTGTGATCTGGACCATTTCAAGCAGATTAACGACACGTACGGGCACCAGCTTGGCGACCTTGTGATCCAGACCGTCGGCGAACGAATTCGCACATCTGTTCCACACGGCGCGATTGCGGGCCGGTTGGGTGGTGAAGAATTCGCGATATTCCTCCCCAACACCAAGGTGGATGCCGCAGTACAGTTTGCCCAGAAATTGCGGTCCGAGGTCATGTCGCTTCCCGGCCTCCCGCACTCTCTGACCGTCACGGCGAGCTTTGGCGTCGCATCACTGACGTCAAAATCCGAATTGACAGAGGCTTATCGTCGGGCCGACCAGGCGCTGTACAACGCCAAGGATGGCGGTCGTAACCGGGTAAAGATCGCGAGCAACGGCTGATCTTGCCGTGCCGTCTTCCTAACGCGCATGACCCGGAACCTTCGGCGGGAAAATCCGTTTCCTTTTTCGGAAGTGTGGTCATGTCAACCGGACGCGATGATATGGAGAACATGAGGGTTTTTCCGGTTTCACCTCATGGCCAACGAAGCGGCAGGCGAGCTCCTACGTCATCTGACCACACCTCCATCCCCTTCCTTCCAAGTCCCCCATTCCGACGAGCAATCGAATGATCAAACGGGCCACGGATCTATTCGTACAGTCCCAGCTCATGCCGTCTTGATAGGACGTGCAGCATGGCCTAACGTCGCGAAGCATTGAGGATAATTCGGGCAGGCTCACGGGCCGGCTGCACTGCGGGGCCGGGACAATTCATGGAGCGTTACGCGCCGGGCAAGGCCCAGAAGTTCGTGGTCATCGCCATCGTGGTCGCGTGGGTGGGCTTCATTACCCTGGCCTTGTCCTGGGCGTATCAATCCTACCACGACACCGTCAGGGCGGCAGAAGACCGCGTGGCAACCTCCAGCCTGGTCGTCGCCACCCATGCGAAATGGATCTATGAATTCGGGGGCCAGGCGACCCGACGTCTGGTCGACCTCGTCGAGTCGGGACGAGCGCCCTTGCAGGTCGGTACAGTGCGGGATATCCGCAGCGCCCTGGAGGGCCTGCCGGGAGCCGTCAAGGCGTATGTCGTCGATGCAAACGGCAACACCCTGTATTCGACGGACCCGGACGTGAAGCCGATCGACATCCGCGATCGCGAATACTTCAAGGTGCTGCAGGCTGGCCGTGAGGATTATGTGTCCTCGCTCCTGATCAGCCGCCTCAATGGCGAACAGATCTTTGTCTTCAGCCGCAGGTTCGAAAATGCGGGCGCCTTTGCAGGTGTGGTTACGGTATCACTCTCGACGGACCTGATGAAACCGATCTGGGAAGCCGTCAATCTCGGAGGCAACTTCGCCATCAGCTTCATTCGCGAAGACGGACAACTGGTTGCGCGCTACCCCAAGCCAGACAGTGGCCTCGACATGAGTGGCTATGTCCTCTTCACGGACTATCTGAAAAAGGCGCCGAGCGGCACTTATACCGCCGAAGCATCTCCGCTTGATGGCGTGCAGAGGCTTGTTGGCTACAGAAAGGTGGAGGACACGCCGTTCGTTGCGGTCGCGGCAGCCGACTTAAGCCTCCTCATGCGGCCGTTCTGGAACAACATCTACATCTTGTCCGTGGTCACGGCGCTTGCCTGCCTGGGATCGATCGGAGCGGCGTCCCGGATCAGAACTCTGCTGCGCATACAGGATGCACAGGCTGAAGCGCTGCAGACCGCCCTGGACAAGAACGAGCTTCTCCTGAGAGAAATTCACCACCGGGTGAAGAACAATCTCCAATCCGTCATGTCGCTGATACGGCTCCATTTGAAACCCGGCGAAGAATCCCGTGCCTTGAGTGATCGCATCAAGGCGATGGTCGCGGTGCATGAGCTCATCTACCAACACGATGCCTATGCGGCCCTCGATGCGGCCCAACTGGTCCGCCGGGTAACGGAAAATGTCATCGACGCCTATGGTGTAGGCGTTACTGTCGAGTTCGACCTCGCTCCTCTTTGCGTCTCGAACGACCGGGCGACGGCGCTTGCCCTGCTTGTCAACGAGGTAGTCAGCAACTGCCTGAAATACGCATTCGAGGACGACGGAACAGCCCGGATCGAGGTCAGCCTGCAGAAGGAAGAGACCGGCGACATGTCATGGCTGAAAGTGAACGACAACGGCAGGGGCTTCGATCCTGCGACGATCGTGCGCGGGACAGGCACAAAGCTGATGGAGGGGTCGCTCAGACAGCTTGACGGAAGCTATACGCTTGACGGAACGGACGGCACCCGCTTTTCCGCCAGGGTGAAGCTGCTCTAGACATCACCTGCGTGCGATCAAAGCTTTAAGCCAGCTGTCTTCTTCCTCGCGTGCCCGCAGTGACAGGCTTCCATCCGGCCTTAACGGTAGCGCTGCATGAAGCGGCTATCGATGCGATGCTTCCATCGGGCCACCCAGCGACCGAGGATCGCGAAGCCCCATTTGTCGGCGATCGCGCGCCCATCGGCCAGCGATACCAACACCAGCCAGGAGTGTTGCGGTCGATAAGGCTTGAGGGCTTGGTCGATTAGGCTGCGGTGGATGTTGTCGGCCAGAACCGGGCCCTGCCGCACTGCGAAAACGCCTGCCTTCGGTCGCGGGTCCGGCAGCGACGCGACGTCGCCGGCTGCGAAGACGTTCCGGTGTGACACTGACCGCAGCGTTTCGTCCACGCGGATGAACCCCTTCGCATCGAGGAGAAGCCCCGTGTCGCGCAGGAGGCCCGGCGCACCGCTTGACGTGGTCCAGACGACTTCATCAGCCGGCAATCGCCGGCCATCGCGGGCAATCAGTTCGCCGCCGTGGAACGCGACGACATCGAAAGCGGCATGGTGCGCGATCCCCGCCGCCTGCAATTCCCGCTCCACGAAACGCCGCGCCTGCGGGCTTCGTTCCGGGATCGGCTCGCGCGCGCGCCCCAGGAGCGCAACGCGAATGTCCCGTCCGGTGAATCGGCGCTTCAGCGCGAAGGCGACCTCTGCGCCGGCTACCCCCTGCCCGACCACTGCAAGCGTCGAGAGCCGGCCTTTCGCGGCCAGTGCGTCCAGCCGTGCGAGACGATCGGTGAAGCTTGAGATCGGCTTGACGGAGATACCGTTCGATATCTCCCGGGGCAGCGACGGGGTGGAGCCGATGTCGATCGACAGCAAGTCGTATCCGAGGTTCCGCCCACATTCGAGCGAGACCATCCGGCGGTCCGCGTCAATGGCCGTCGCAGCGGTTTCGACAAAGCTCACGCCGGCCTTCATGCAGAGTGCGGCCAGATCGATGTGGAAGTCGTCGAACCCATACTCGCCGGCTATATGACCGGGCAACATGCCCGAATAGGGCGCATACCGGGACGGCGACACGAGCGTGATCCGCGGACCCAGCCCCAGTTTTCCAAGACGTCGCACCACCTCGACATGGGCGTGACCTCCCCCGAGCAGCAAGACCTGTGCAGTCGTGACGCCATGCTCAGCCATGATCCGAAACCTTTGCGCCCAGGCGATGCACCGGCCCGCCCGCGGCCGCCGCATCGGCTTCGTCATGGGTTACCAGAATGACCGGCAGGCCGAGTTTGCGTGCGCGCTCGAAAACCAAACTCCGCATCTGGGCGCGCAGATCCATGTCGAGCTTGGAGAAGGGCTCGTCCAGCAGTAGCAGTCGTGGCCGCGAGACGAGGACGCGGGCCAGAGCCACCCGCGCCTTCTGTCCGCCGGACAGCGTCGCCGGATCGCGCTCGTCGAAGCCACCGAGATCCATCTCAGTGAGAATGTCTGCCGCTATCTTCCGACGCTGGCGCCGGTCCGAGACATCAGCTGGTATGGCGAAGGCGACATTGGCCCCGACAGACATATGCGGGAACAGCAGCGGATCCTGAAAGAGGATGCCCGCACGGCGGGCCTGCGGCGCCAGCGACAGGAGGTCCACATCATCGACCGAGACCGTCCCTGCTGCCTCGAAGACCGGATCGAGAAAGCCGCCGATGAAAGACAAAAGCGTGGACTTCCCGGATCCGGATGGCCCCATCACCGTCAGCACCGCGCCTGGTTGTACGTCTGCGGTCAGGTCGATCAAGCTGCTCTCGCCAAGGCGAATCTCGACATTCGAGAGGCAGAGACCGGCGGTCGGGTGTGGTTTAAGCATGGTCAGACCCTCATCCCCCGGCGATTGCGATGGAGAACAGCCGGCAGCAGCGCCGCAAGTGCGAAGGCCAGGAAAGGCAGGATGGTTTGCAGCAGGGCATAAACTCCGATGACGCGGCGGTTGTTGCCGGAGGCGAGTGCGACGGCCTCGGTGGTGATGGTCGCGAGCCGCCCCTCCCCGATCAGCAGCGTCGGCAGATATTGCCCGACCGACACCGCAAAACCAACGGCTGCCGCCGTGAGGATGGGACGCAGCAGCATGGGCAGGCGGATCGAGAGCAGTACCGAGAGTCGTGAACGTCCGAGAGCTGTCGCGATGATCTCGTAGCGGCGATCCATGGCCCGCCAGGGATCGGCCAGCGATAGGAAGACATAGGGCAGCACGAAAACCAGATGGACGAGGACGAGGGCCGCAAACCTGTGCTCACTACCACTGCCGATGAAGAGAAGCTGCAGGCCGAAGACGAAGGTGATCTGCGGGACGATCAGCGGCAGATAGAGCATCAACAGCGCCGTCTCGCCCACCGCACGTCCGGTCTGAATCTCACGCTCGAGACAGCCGATGGTGAGGAGAACAGCAATCAAGGTTGACGCGGCGCCCGTGACCAGCGTCGTCACCAGCGGATCGCCGATGCGTGGCAGGGCAGTCATCCAGCTCCTGAGCGTGAAGCTCTGCGGCAGGAGATCGGGAAACTGCCAGAGTCCGGCAAAAGACCAGATGGCGAGAACGGCCAGGCCTGCGAATACGGCGCCACCGACCAGGGCAACCAGGAGGATTGATGCGTGGCGCAGGAACTGGTCCCGGACGAATCTGACGCCCCGCTCCCGCAAGCTGCGAAGCAGTACCGATGCGAGCCGCTCCAGCAGGAACCAGCACAGGAGCGCGCCCATCGTGACAGTCAGTTGCAGGAGAGCTCCGGCCGAGGCAAGGAACCGCGCCGACAGATCCGGATCGTTCATCCATTGGACGAGCCGCGTGGCGAGCGTGCCCGGCAGGTTGGGCCCGAGGATGAGCGCGACATCCACGACGGAGGACGAATAGGCGATGACGGCATAGACGGCGAAGCGGATCTGCCGGTAAAGCGCCGGCCAGAGCAGGTAGCAAAACCCCGCAATCCGTCCGTAGCCGAAGGAGGCTGCCAGCCTTCGGGCAGCGGCTATGTCGACCTGGGGTAGCGCCGCAAGGGTCACCAGAAAGAGGAAGGGTGTCTCCTTGAGCACGAGGCCCGCGATCATCGTCAGCCCCATCGGATCGTGAGGCACAAGAATGTCCGGCGGACGATCAATGCCGAAGACCGGGGCGACGAGACGGAGGAGAAATCCCGAGGGTGCGACAAGGAAGGCAAAGCCGAAGGCGGCGGCTGCATGGGGAACGGCCAGAAGCGGCGACAGGAGATGCTGCAGCCGCGACATGGTCGGTGTGCCTGCATAGCTCGCCACGAAGATCAGCGTTATGGCAAGGGAGATTGCTGTGGCCATCAGGCCCGTCGCCAGGCTCAGGAGTGACGCGATCGGCAGTCCCGGGGTGGCCAGAAGATTGCGGAAGGGGTCGAAGCTGAATGCATTTCCGCCAAGGGCCGGTAAATAACCGAAGGCAGGCAGCAGTGTACCAAGAAGCCCGAAGGTGATCGGCAGCAAGAGGAAGCCGAGCGTCATTGCGACCGCACTTCCGGGAAGAAATGCGGTCAATTTGTCGACGAGAGAGCGGTCGATCGCTTGGGTTTTCACGGCTCAGTTGCCGCTGGCGTAACGTCGACGCCACTCGACCTCGATGCGCTCCATCCAGCTCGCATGCGGCTCGGCAATCACGGGACCGAGCTTGTCCGGCGCAAGCGTGGCGACGCCGAGATCGAGCGCGGCGAACGCGGCACGATCCGGTTCCGACAGTTTCGCCATGGCGAGAACGGTGGGGTCACCCCAATAGGTCGGGTCCTGCTTGCGCAATTGTGCTTCCGGCGAAATCAGGAAATTCGCCGTCACCAAGGCCCCTTCCTTCGCATTGGCATTGTAGGGGATGGCAACGAAATGGGTGTTGCCAAGCGTGCCGCCGGAGAAGGTGAAGGAACGCACCGTGTCCGGCAGTTCACCTGCCTTGATGCCCGCCGAGGCTTCAGAGGGATTGAAGGCAAAGACGATGTCGAGTTCACCGTCCGCAAGCTTCTGCTTCATATCGGGATAGTTTTGGGGAAAGGTCTTGCCCGAGCGCCAGGCGACGGGGTGCAACTGGTCGAGATAGGCAAAGAGCGGCTCGACATCTCGCTCGAAACTCTCCTCGTCGACTGGGCCCGCCAGCTTGGAGGGGTCGGCGATCACTTCGCTCAGAACCTGTTTCAGGAAGGAGGAGCCGATGAAATCCGGCGGCGCGGGATAGGAGAAACGTCCGGGATTCTTCTTGGCCCAGTCGAGCAGTTGCGTGGCGCTGTCGGGCAGCGCGGAGGCTTCGGTACGCACGCTGTCATAGAAGAACACCATCTTTGCGCCGCCCCAGGGGCTTTCCAGTCCCTCCGTCGGCTCGGTGAAGTCGGTAAGGATGGTCGACTGGTTTTCGACATCGACATAGCGCCAGTTGGGCAGCGACGGTGCCCAGCCCGGAGTGAGGAGCAGATCCTGCCGCTTCATCGAGACGAAGTTCTCACCGTTGATCCAGATGAGATCAACCGAGCCGCCTTCATTCTTGCCGGCAGCCTTTTCGGCGACCACCTTGGCAACGGCACTTGCGGTGTCGTCGAGCTTCACATGTACGACCTGGACGCCATAGCGCGCCTGCATTTCCGAGTTAACCCATTCGAGATAGGCGTTGATGTTCTCCGAACCGCCCCAGGCATTGAAATAGACCGTCTGCCCCGAGGCAGCCTTTTCCACGGCTGCCCAATCGGACAGGTCCGGGCCAGCCGCCTTCGCCGGGAGACTGCCGATGGCGGCCAGCACGCCGGCGGCCAAAATTCCTGTCATCAATCTCATGGTTGCCATTCTCCCTCAACTTGACCGCACGACGCTGACGCGCGGCGGATCCTTTCTGAACTACGTTCGCAAGATCCACCGGATCTCAGGTCGCACCGCCAGAACGGGCCTGCCGCTCCGCCAGCGCAGCCTTGATATCCTCGCCTGGCACTGGATCCTGCGCGGCACCTGCCAAAACGGTGAGATCACGGGTGATGCGCATCTGTTCGACAAAGGCCCGGCATCCCCGACACATCGCCAGATGAAGCTTGATGTTGAGGCGCGGCCAGAAGCCGAGCTCGCCATCGATCAGACGGCTGGCGCGATCGGCGACTTCACTGCAACGAAACATGGACTCAGCTCTCCCCAATCATGGTGAAACTCATTTGCATCACGCACCTCCTGGCTTGCGGAACTGCCGCATGATGGTCGGGATCAGGGCCACCAAGGCCAGGGCAAAGAAGGCCAGCGTGATGTCGCGCGTGACGAGATCAGAGATCTGCGCTTCACGGCCGCTCGCCTGGGCTGCGACCAGCACGCTATCGACGCCCTGGCCGAGATAGGCATAGGCAAAGGTGCCAGGAAGGATGCCGAAAAATGTCGCGGCGATGAACCGGCCGAGGCTGATGTCGAACAGGGCCGCCGCTATGTTGACGACGAAAAAGGGAAAGACTGGAGCAAGCCGGATGACAAAGAGGTAGCCAAAGGCATTCTCCCGGAAGCCATCGGCGAGCTTCTTCACAAAGCCATCCACCCGGTGGCGCAGGAAGCCGCCAAAGGCCGAGCGGGTGGCGAGGAAGAGGATCGCCGCGCCGACCGTGGCGCCGACGGCGACCAGTGCTCCGCCAAGCATCCAACCGAACAGGAAGCCGCCGAAGATGGTCAGCGCCGAGGCGGCAGGAAAGGAGAAGGCAACGGCCAGGATGTAGACGACCAGGAAGAGCAGGGCCGACCAGAAGACATTGGCCCCGACATAGGCGTGCAACGCCTGCCTCTGTTCCGCGAGAAAGCCGAGGCTGAGATAGTCCTGAAGGCCGAAGGCATAACCGAATGCCAGGCCCGAGATGACAATCGCGACGGGGACGTAACGTGCGTAACGCCCTCGCGAAGCATCGCTCTGGCCTTCAGGCTTAAGATCGGTGCTCCCGTCAGACATCGTTGAGGGACCAATCATAAACATAGGATCCGATAGAGGCGGCATCGATCCGTGCCGCCAGATCCGGCGTGGCCAGGGACTTCCAATGCGCCTTGAGCGCTGACTTCCCACCGAAATCGTCGGCGTACCAGGAATAGATCTTCGACGCGGTGATGGTGCCACCCGAGATCGTGATGCCACGCGGATGATTGACGTAGTCGCGGGCGGTTTCTGCCAGCAGGGCGTCGACCGTGTCACCGGTATAGGCCTTGGTTGCCAGGTTCGGGCAGGAATAGGAGGCGCAGTTCAGGCCATAATGGCTCATCGGATCCTTGAACAAGGCCCTGACGATTTCATGTTCGACGTCATCGAGCGAAAGTTCCACCCCGTTGATCACCATGATCTTCTTCGACCAGGGGCCGGTCTTGAACAGGCCGCCGCCACCGAGCTTGATGTCTCTTATGGAGGCGACCGGATAATGGCCGATGATCACCTCGAGGGTCTTGGCATTGTAGAGATTGATCCAGAATGCGTGGCCCTCGTTCCGTGAGAGACGGGCGGGATTGATGCTCGACATCTGCGCAATATAGGATTTGAGGGAGCCCGCTCCCTCCCGCCCCAGCGACTTGTAGTCAACGCGGTTGTAGCGGTTCTTGTCGGACTTGACGTGGCGCTGCAGCAGTTGATCCAGGGCACCATGGTCGACGGTCGATGTGCCGGCAGGTGCGAAAGACGAGAAACCGGAGGCGCTGGCAGGGGGGGCCGCCATAGCGATGACACCGCTGCCCGCAAGGCTCAAAACACCGCGACGAGACACTGGGCTGAATATGGGGTTCATGCTGATGAGTTTCCTTTTGCGCATCTGACCTTGTGCTGAGAGGCTCCGAACAGGTGGTCACGATGGCTTGATCTTCGCGAATCCTTCTGGACTTCCGGAATGATTGTTCCGTTCATGTCCCTCCAACATCGACTGGAGGGGTTGTGGGGAACAGCGAGCATGATGACGCGGTCTTGTTGCCGCGGCTGATCGAGGGCGACCCGACGGCCTTCGACCGACTGTTTCGACGCCACAATGCTGCGATGATCCGTTTTGCGACGGGCATCGTGCAAACCCGTTCTTCCGCCGAAGAGGTTGTCCAGGATACGTGGGTTGCGGTGCTCAACCGCATCGATCTGTTCGAAGGCCGGAGCTCGCTCGCGAGCTGGATCTACAGCATCCTGATCAACAAGGCCCGCAGCCGCGCCCGACGGGACGGACGCACCGTGTCCTTCGACGACATTGGCGAAAGTGGCAGCCTTGCGGATGCCTTCAACGGGAGCGGCCACTGGCGCAGCATGCCGGAATTCTGGGAGAACCTGACCCCGGAACGGCACATCGAGGGGAAAAGCGTGTTGCAGCATGTGGAGGGCATCATTGAGACGCTGCCGCCGGCGCAGCGGGCGGTGCTGATCCTGCGCGGCCAGCAGGAACTGGACCCGGCGGAGGTGTGCGCCCTGCTCGACATTTCCGAAGGCAATATGCGGGTGCTCCTGCACCGGGCGCGGGTGACCGTGCGCAACGCGCTCGATCGGCTGAATGCTGAGCTCTGAAGCTTTCCCGCCCCCAGTCATCGTTCCCCTCCCGAAAAAGCAACCCAACCCTGGCGCCAGCGGATGACAGTTGTCAGCGCGCAAAGAGCTGCAAAGCCATAGGCGATGACGGGAAAGCTTGCGGGCAACAGGCACATGGCGATGAAGACGAGGATCGTCTCGAATCCTTCTGCCAGCCCACCGGCATAGTAGATGCCCTTGGTCGGAAATTCTGGCGCCTGACGACCGAGCTTTGCGGCGACCGCCGAAAAGGCAAGGAAGGAGGAGCCCGTGCCGACGAAGGAGACGATGAGCACGGCTGCCGGCAGGGCATTCACCTCAGGTAAAGCAACCGCAAAGCCGAGCGGGATCAGCGCGTAGAACACCATGTCGAGGGCGATATCGAGATAGGCGCCGCGATCCGTCGGGCCAAGGATCCGGGCAACAGCACCATCGAGCCCGTCGAGAACCCGGTTGGCGAGGATCAGCGACAATGCGACCAGCCAATAGCCGAGAGACAGTGCGGCAAAGGCTCCGACCCCTGCCAGGAAACCGACGAGACTGATCTGATCCGCCCGCACCCCACGTTGGGCCAGAAACTCTGCGACGGGCCGGAGGGCCGCCTTCTGCAGCGGTAGTATCTTTGCGTCGATCATCCACGCCTCCATGTCTGGAAGCGCTCGAGCAGCGAGAGGAGAAAGCGGTTGATATGATTGCGACGCCACTGGCCGGCCACCATCTTGTTGGCTTCGGCGAGCGTCGGATAGATATGGATCGTGCCGAGGATCTTGCCGAGGCCATGGCCGTGCTTCATGGCGAAAACGAATTCGGCGAGCAGGTCGCCGGCGTGCTCACCGACAATCGTGGCACCCAGGATCCTGTCTTTGCCCGGTACGGTCAGCACCTTGACGAAGCCACGGGCAGAACCATCCGCGATCGCACGGTCGAGGTCGTCGATGCCGAAACGCGTCACCTCATAGGCGATGTTCTTTTCCTTCGCCTCGGCTTCGGACAGGCCGACGCGGGCCACCTCCGGATCGGTGAAAGTTGCCCAGGGGATGACGCTGTAATCGGCCTTGAAGCGTTTGAGATCGCCGAAAAGGGCGTTAATGGCCGCGAACCAAGCCTGATGCCCGGCTACATGGGTAAACTGAAAAGGCCCGGCCACATCACCGGCTGCCAGAATGTTGGGATGGAGCGTCTGGAGGTATTCGTTGGTCTCAACCACCCTGTCCACTCTGATGCCGAGTTCCTCCAGCCCGAAACCCTTCAGGCGTGGCGCACGCCCTACGGCGACGATGAGCTCGTCAAAACCAATTCGGTGCCGTTGCTGATCGTGCTCGACCTCGATCCATTTTTCGCCGGCGTCCACCCCGCAGGCCACCGCCCTGCGGTTCGTCAGCACGTTAACGCCATCAGCTTTCATCGATGCTTCGACGAGCGCGGCTGCGTCCTCGTCTTCGCGCATCATCAGCCGCGGCGCCATCTCGATCTGGATTACCTCGGAGCCAAGCCGCGCAAAACTCTGCGCCAGTTCACAGCCAATCGGCCCACCGCCCAGAACAACAAGACGCCGCGGAGCATGGGGCCTGTCGCGTAGTTTCTCCCACAGCGTGTCCGATGTGAGATAGCCGATTTCAGCTAAGCCCGGGATAGGCGGGACAAAAGGTTGCGCGCCAGTGGCGATGATGATTGAGCGGGTCGTCAGGCGTTGCGTCGTGCCGCTGTTCAGGGCGATGTCTACGGTCCAGGGATCGACAAGCTTTGCATAACCCTCAAGCACCTCAACGCCGAGACCGGTGTAGCGTTCAACACTGTCATGCGGCTCAATCCTCGCAATCACCCGGTGGATCCGCTCCATGACGGCGGAGAACGGCACCTTCGGCTCGACAGCCTGCAGGCCATAGTGGTCGGCGTGGCGCATCTGGTGTGCGACCTTTGCGCTCTTGATCAGGGCCTTGGAGGGGACGCAGCCGAAATTGAGGCAGTCACCGCCCATCTTGTGCGCCTCGACCAGCGTCACCTTGGCCTTGGCGGCGGCTCCGATGTAAGCCGAGACAAGCCCCGCGGATCCCGCGCCAATAACGACGAGATTGCGATCGAAGCGTTTGGGCCGGGTCCAGCCAGGCATAGAACGGGTGGTTTCAAATTCCCTGCGATGCATACCTGCCTCTGCCGCGAAACTGTGCTTCTGACAGCAGGACGCGCGTCAACACCAGTTGTTACAGTGTCATTGTCTTTTTTCCTGATTTCTTCAGAAAAAAGCCGACAAGGGGATGGGCACGGCAACGCTTCCGTTGGAGATCAAAACCCTCCAACCGTGAGCGAAATTCACACATTGCACGCAGCCATTGTGTCTGAAGGCCGACATCCGCCTAAAAAAGCGGCTTTCCATAAAACCGCACTATCGAATTCAGAAGAATCTTAAGAAACACGTGCTGAATTAGGTTCTCAAGGGAGAGCCGGTTCATGCGTTTCATTCTATCCACCATCATGTGTCTCTTCGTCGCCTGTCTATCCGGCACAGTTTCCGCTGCCACCGAGGAATGGGTGGCTGCGAGGGCAACAGCACAAGTCGCCTATACGACTGACAACCAAACCTGGATCCCATTGCAGAAGGGCATGACAGTGCCCAATAAAGCCTGGATATCGACTGGCCCACGGGGGCGCCTCCAGTTGGTGCGGGGGACTGAGAGCATCGCCTTTCAGCCCAACACCCTTGCCTCTATCATCACCCAGGGCGGCGAGGTCAATCGCAAGACCGAAGTCGTCCAGCAGCTTGGTCAGATCAGCCTTGAGATCGAAAAGCGTCAGCAGCCCCACACGACGGTGCAGACCCCTTTTCTCGCGGCTGTTGTGAAGGGAACCCGCTTCACCGTTGATGTGAGCGAAACCTCTGCCGCCGTTGCCGTCGATCGCGGCCTGGTGCAGGTCACCGACTTCCTCAGCGGCGAACGTAGCGAATTGGGAGCTGGCCAGGGTGCGCGTGTCGATGGCGCGGGAATGACCGTTGCCGGTGTTTCCAAGAAGCCGGCAATTACCCGGGTCGCGCCGAGCACTCCAAAGGTCTCCGTCAGAGGAACCGTGACAAGCGAAGCGGCGAAGGCCGGCAAAGGCAAGTCCAAGGAGGCAAGCGCCGGGAAATCCTCAGGCAAGGGCAATGGGGCATCGAAAAGCAACGGCGGCGGCAAGGCTGACGGTAACGGCGGCGGCAAAGGCGGCGGCAAAGCTGGCGGAAGTGGCAAAGGCGGGCGTAATGGCTAAGACGCTCTGCGTCATGCTCATGGCCCGCACATGACGGGCAGTTCCGCAAGATCGTATGGCGGCCTATCGTCATTGACGTCACTGCGTCTCGTCATGATCACCCTGATCATGACGTTGGCCTACCTGTTGCCATCGACGTCGGTCGTGCAGCGTCTTGACAACGAACTCCTTGCATTTCGAGCCGCTGCAGCCCCGCGTGCCGCCACGGGCGAATTCGTATTTGTCGCCATCGACAAAAAGAGCCTGACCGCGATCGGCACGTGGCCCTGGCGCCGCGATGTGCATGCCGATCTGGTCGACAGGCTGGTTGCGGCCGGCGCGCGCGACATTTTCCTCGACATTGATTTCAGCACCCCCTCCCAGGCCGAAAGCGATGCTCGGCTTGCCCAAGCGCTGGAAGAAGCCGGCGGTGGCGTCATCCTGCCGATGTTCCGTCAGCAGTTCAGCGCCAGATCCGGAGAGCCGCTGACAACCACATCCCCTATCCCTCTTCTCGCGGCGCGGTCCTGGCCGGCGCTGGTGGACGTTTCGCTGGATGCCGACGGCCTTATGCGCTCCTTCCCAGTGACGGAACCCATCGACGGGATCCCGACACAAACAGCACCTGCCTTGCTGGCCGGCTATAGCGATGGGCGCACCCCGCGCCTCCTGATCGATTTCTCCATTCGCCCTGAGACCGTGCCGACCTATTCCGTCGCCGATGTCTTATCCGGCGCGGTGGCGGACGACGCGCTCAAGAGCAAGACGGTGGTCGTCGGGGCCTATGCGACCGAGCTGAAGGATGTCTTCCCCGTACCGGTCTACGGCATCCTTAGCGGCCCCATGCTGCATCTGCTGGCGACCGAGACACTGGTCCAGGACCGATTGCTGACGCCCTTGCGTATAGAGCCCATCGCCCTGCTGCTTGCAGCCCTGATTATCGTCTATGCGTTGACACTCCACCGGGTTTCGCTCGCCGTTCCGCTCGCGGCTTCTGCGGCGATAGTGAGCGTCGGAGAAACAGCCGCCTTCCTGTTGTACAAATACGAGGCCATCGTCTTTCAGACCACCACGCTCTGGCTCCTCATGGCATTCGGCCTCTTCATGCTGATGGCCGAGAAAGTGGGCATCAATGGCTGGCTCGCCGAACTCGTGATCGCCGAGAACAGGGACATCCGCCGGGTCCTCAAACGGGTGATCAATGACAGCGTCGATCCGGTCATCGTGCTCGATCAGAAGCATAACCTGCTCGACGCGAGCCACACGACGACGGAAATGCTGGAACTGGACGATCCGGTTACGCGTGGCACCAATCTCAGCAGCTTCGGGCCCACCGCCCTGGTTGACGCCGTTCTTGCGCTCGAAGCGACGCATGTGACAGAGCCGAACCGGGTGCACAGTGTCACCGCCGTGCTCGAGCTGCCGGGACGAACGGGCCGCCGTCATCTTGAAGCCGCGATCACCATCTCGCCCTTCGAGACCCGCAGCGGCGGTGGGTTGTCGGAGGTCGGTAGCCATGTGACCTGCATTACCCTGCGCGATGTGACCGCGCGCCGCCTTTACGAAACCAAGCTCACGGACATGGCGCGGATCGACAACCTGACGGGGCTTCTGAACCGACACGGCCTGACCGAAGCCATGGTGCGAAACGGAGGCGGATTTTCCGTCTTTGTCATCGACCTGCACCGCTTCGGTCTTCTCAATGCCACGCTTGGTCGCAAAAAGGGAGACAGCGTCCTTCAGGCCGTGGCAGCCCGCCTGCGCCGTCATGCCGGTATTGACGGGCTTTCGGCTCGCTTGAGCGGCGATACCCTCTGCCTCGCCGCTCCGGGTGTCGAGGGTGAAGACGCATTGGCGCAGCGCGCCGCGGACCTGCTTGCACTCTTCGATACACCTTTCGGTGTGGAGGGGATCAAGATCGAACTCAATGCGCGGGTGGGCGCCTGCAGCGGCTCCCTCGACATCGGCGACCCGGGCAAGTGGGTGGAGGCTGCGGAACTCGCCTTGATCGAGGCAAAGCGGGTCGGCGGCAGCGGCTGGCGGGCCTATGATCCGGCCTCCGCCTTGCGTCAGGCGCGCTCTCGCCTGCTGGAGGCGGAGATGCGCGCCGCGCTCGAACAGGGACAGTTCTTCCTGCTTTATCAGCCGCAGGTCGCCCTGAAATCCGGTCGACTGGTTGGCGCAGAAGCACTGCTGCGCTGGCAGCACCCGGGACTGGGGACAATTTCTCCGGCAGAATTCATCAGTATCGCCGAAGCGAACGGGTTCATCTGCGACCTCGGCCAGTTCATGTTCAAGGAAGCCTGCAAGACAGCGGTCGGTTGGCCAGCGCATGTCAGCGTGGCGGTCAACATTTCACCGGTTCAGTTCCTGCGCGGTGACCTGCTGTCCGACATCCGAGAAGCGCTGACCTCCAGCGGGCTTGAGCCGCACCGGCTGCATGTCGAAATCACCGAGTCGATCTTTCTCGAGAAATCGGATGAGCTGTTCGCAAAGCTTCATGCCCTGCGCGATCTGGGCGTGACCATTGCGCTGGATGACTTCGGCACCGGCTATTCCTCTCTCAGCTACATATCGAGCCTGCCGCTCGACAAGCTGAAGATCGATCAGTCTTTCATTCGGGACATGCTGAGTGATCCTGCGGCGCAGACCATCGTGCAATCAGTGACGACGCTTGCGCACGGTCTCGGGCTGACGCTGGTCTGCGAAGGCGTGGAAAACGCGCTGCAGTGTGACATGCTGGCCGCCATGCGCTGCGAAGAAGGCCAGGGATACTTCTTCGGGCGCCCGCAATCCGCGCGCGAGATCCTGCTTCTTTCGGCTGAACAATCGCTGCTCGCGGGCTATGACGTGATCAGTGTCAGCGCCTTGGCGCAGGCCGGGTGAGGACAAAGGTGCCACATGCGAAGAGGATCACGCCGATCACCAGCTTGAGCCAAAGCTGCGGCGGGCCGAAGGCGAGAACGATGCCGTAACTCAGCGTCATGAGCGACACGGAAGCAATCTTTGCTTTCTGCGAGATAGCGCCTTCCCGGCGCCAATCGATGAGGGGCTGTCCGTATTGCGGGTGGTCGAGCAGCCACTGCTCGAAACGCGGCGAGGACCGCGCAAAGAGCGCCGCGGCGAGGATCATGAAAGGGGTAGTCGGCAATACCGGCAGGAAGACACCAACGAGGCCGATCGCCACCATCAGCCAGGCGAGGGCAAGAATGAGGAGGCGCATTGCAATTCCTTCGGTGGTTGCCTTCGCATGGGCCAGAAATATCGCGTGATTCGGATACGGCAAGGATTTTGAGGATTGCGGCAAATGCGGCGATTTTTCGTTTGCGCCGCAACAGGCCGAAATGCATCCTTGCCCGGCAATCCCACCTTCAGGAATTCTACTGACATGTCCAAGGTTACCCTCGTGCTCGGCGCCGGCAT
>OGCL01000296.1_pt1 | contig 56258 bp, 56 predicted proteins | sample 1570041 | NCBI WGS metagenome assembly OGCL01 (sample SAMN06266162, study PRJEB24511) | hot springs metagenome | isolation source: Hot spring water | place: South Africa: Limpopo | collected 2015-06-22
TGGCAAGTTGGACCCGCGCAGACTTCGGGGTCAGAAGAGAAGTGGCACTCCACGCAATCGCGCACGCAGGCACGGCGGCGGGCGAAGGACTCAGCGAGCAAGCATCGATACCGGCCAGCCGTGTCCGCAGTCGGGCTGCGGTGGGCGGCTCGCCGAACGCAACGGCAGGTTCGGTCGTTTTCTAGGTTGCACCAACTACCCGCGCTGTCGTTACACGGAGAACTTGGAGTGAGGAGACAGTGCCAGCTAACAACACGTTGCAGCGGACGGCGCTGCGCGCCGCCGCTGAACCGGAGCGTTAAGCCCACCTCCCGCACTCGAGCGCGCTGACCAGCGCCTCGTCCTGGATCGCTTCGGCCTAACGCCTCCGCCACGCGCGATGCGCCGCACCGGTCGGCAAACACGCGCGTCGTGGCGCGTCCGCGCTCGGCAGTCTGTCGGGCAGACTGCGGGCACGCCCCCGCGTACGCGCCCGCTCTGTCTGTTCGGCCTATGGCCTCAGGTACGCGTACCCCTCGCGCTGCTGCAGCCGCGTGATCTCGGCCACGCCGGATGGGACGAAGGTCGCCTCGGGGATGAACTGCTCCCGCGTGAGCTTGCGGTTGCGCAGCGTGATCTGGCAGACGTCGAACCGCACGCCCTGCATCTTCAACTGCTCGACGCGGATGTTGTACGGGTTGCCGTTTTGGTCCTTGGCGTCGTTCATCAGGAAGTCCACACCGCGCGCGTGCGTGACGACGACGATCTTCGCCTTCGGATTGACCTCCAGGTGGTTGCTGATGTTGCGCAGCGCGTCGGCCGGCGTGAAGCCTTCCGGCACGGGGGCGAGGTCGAGGATCGAGAAGGCGGTCATCGGGGCCGGCAAGGCGCCGAAGAAGGGCCGTCCCGTCACTCTCACCTCGCTGTCCGGCGAGATCGAGGAAGCGCCACGCATTCCGACCGGCATGGGCGAACTCGATCGCGCCACCGGTGGCGGTTTTGTACGCGGTTCGGCGGTGCTGATCGGCGGTGATCCCGGCATCGGCAAATCGACGCTACTGATGCAGGCGGCTGCGGCGCTGGCGCGGCGTGGTCATCGGGTGATCTATGTCTCGGGCGAAGAGGCTGTCGCGCAGGTTAGGCTGCGCGCCCAGCGACTGGGTGCTGCCGATACAGATGTGCTGCTCGCCGCCGAAACCAATGTCGAGGACATCCTCGCCACCATCTCGGAAGGCAAACGGCCGGACCTCGTGATCATCGATGAGGCATTCAACTCAGACAAGCTGATTGAGTTCCTCGAAGCCCTGATCAAGGATGCCGGCAAGAAGGTATTTCTGATTCTCGACAACCTGCGGGTGCATCACAGCAAGCCGGTCAAGGCGTGGGCGGCAGAGCGTCAAGACAGGATCGAACTGTTCTACCTCCCCAGCTACAGCCCCGAACTGAACCCGGAGGAACGTCTGAATGCCGACCTCAAGCATGCTATTGGCACAAAAGTACCGGTGCGTACCAAAGCCAAGTTGAAGCTCGCCGCATCAGAACACATGACAAAACTCGAGCAATCACCCGAACGGGTCAAAAGCTTCTTCCAAGACCCCCGCGTCAAATATGCCGCCTGAAACTTCAAACTTCAGCTGGCCGGATCAATAGGCTGCCATCGTTTCCGCCCAGTCCCCGCAAGCCCCCGGTATGCTCGCCGTCGGTTGCTCGGCAAAGCGGGTGGCGAGCTTGACCAGCCGTCGGTTCAGTCGTGCGTCGCCCAAGTTTGCCCCGCCCAATTCGTCATCTGCCCAGTTTCCCATCTCCGGCTCCCCGTCAAAAGATGGGAATCGACAAGCAATGGGTATACCAGACAAAGACAGTCGGCTATTGCAGGGCGCAGCATCGGATCAGCGGTCTATGTCAGGTGAGTTGTGTATTCAGGTGAGTTGTGTATAACGGGATGAATATAACCAACATGCTACACAATCATCCAAGCGGTCAATTGCGGTTTTTAGGATGATTGGAAGGGCGCGTGAACCACTCATCGTGAAAAAGCAACCGTTCGTGCCAAAGCGGGTACCTGATGCGGCTGGCGTGTTTATGATGAAGGCATTAAAACGGCGAAAGGTGCGGAATTGAGCTATCGGAGCGGCGCTTCGGCGAAGACCTCGGGAAGGCGGTTTTATAAGTTTGCCGAGGAAGGGTTTACCCTGATCGAGTTGCTGGTTGCGATTTCCATCCTGACCATTCTGGCGATGGTCGCGGTGCCATCCTTCAATGATTTCTTCGTGCGGAATAAGGTGTCCGGTGTGGCGAACGAGTTGATGGCCACGTTGAATCTGGCGCGTAGCGAGTCGGTCCGGCGCGGACAGCCGGTTTCCGTTTGCAAGAGCACGGACGGCACCAGTTGCGCGGGTACCGGCACGCATTGGGACAGCGGATGGATCGTGTTCGTCAACGAGGACGACGATAGCCCAGCGGTGGTGGACACTGGGGAGAGCATCCTCGAAGTCAGGCAGAACCTTCCCGTGGGAGTGACTGTGCGATCCAACACCAATTTCACCAACTACATCACCTTTTCCCGCACCGGTTTGGCCAATAACATCGGCACGTTTGCGATTTGCGCGAACAATGACGTCACCCGGGCCAGGGCTATCACCATCATCCGCACGCGCGTCACCATGGCCACCGACAGCGACGGCAACGGGATTCCCGAGAAACTCGACACGAACGGCAACCTCGCCGATATTCCTTCATGCGCCAATCCATGATCACTAACAGGCTGTTGAAAAACGACTGCGGTGGGCCATCGGCTGTGTTGCGCGGTGTGGGCTCCGGCCGCTTCACTTCACATCGGCTGCGCCGATGTGAGCCTTCGCCGAAACTTCGTTTGCGCTCCCTCGCCGATCGATTCGATATGTCTCGGTCACTGCGTTCCGTGCGCCTTGCATCTGGCCATCCTCGCGACGTTTTTCAACAGCCTGCTAAGTTAGGCAATCGATCGCGCGTGCCATACCGGGGGCCCGCCGTTCACCCGGGCCTGCACGTCTGATCCTCACCCTCCATCCATGAAGCCTTCCCTGCTTGCCAAACTCGACCAGATCGCCGACCGCCTCGCCGAGCTCGAGCGGCTGCTGGCGGACCCGGAGGCGACCGCCGACATCGAGCGTTATCGTCGCCTGAGCCGCGAGCATGCCGAGCTCGCGCCGGTGGTGGCGGGCTACCGGGAATGGCGCCAGGCCCAGGCGGATCTCGCCGGCACGCGTGAACTTCTAGCCGATCCGGAGATGCGGGAACTGGTCGAAGCCGAGCTGGAGTCGGGCCGGCAGCGCCTCGACCGCCTCGAACGCGAGCTGCGTCTGCAACTTTTGCCACGCGACCCCAACGACGAGCGCAACCTGTTCCTGGAGATCCGCGCCGGCACCGGCGGCAACGAGTCGGCCCTGTTCGCCGGCGACCTGTTCCGCATGTATGCCCGCTACGCCGAACGCCGGCGCTGGACGCTGGATGTGCTGTCCGAAAGCCCGGGCGAGGTGGGCGGCTACAAGGAGATCATCTGCCGTATCGAGGGCAACGGCGCCTATTCGCGCTTCAAGTTCGAGTCCGGCGGCCACCGCGTCCAGCGCGTGCCGGAGACCGAGGCCCAAGGCCGCATCCACACCTCGGCCTGCACGGTCGCCGTGTTGCCCGAAGCGGATGCCGCCGAGGCCATCCGCATCAGTCCCGCCGAGCTGCGCATCGACACTTTCCGTGCCTCCGGCGCAGGCGGTCAGCACATCAACAAGACCGATTCGGCGGTGCGCGTCATCCACCTGCCCACCGGTCTTACGGTGGAATGCCAGGACGGCCGCTCGCAGCACCAGAACAAGGCGCGCGCCTTGGAGGTGCTGGCGGCGCGCCTAAAGGACCGTCAGGAACGCGAGGCGCAGGCGCGCGAGGCCGCCACCCGCCGTTCCTTGGTCGGCAGCGGCGACCGTTCAGACCGCATCCGCACCTACAACTTCCCCCAGGGCCGGGTCACCGACCACCGCATCAACCTCACCCTGTACAAGATCGACGCCATCCTTGACGGCGACCTCGATGAGCTCGTCGATGCGCTCACCGCCGAGCATCAGGCCGAACAGTTGGCCGCCCTGGCGGGCGAGGAGTGCGCATGAACGACCGGCGCCGCGCCAAGAGCCATGCCTGGCATCAGCGCCATGTCAATGACGTATACGTGCGTCAGGCCGGTGAACAGGGCTGGCGCGCGCGCAGCGCATTCAAGCTCTTGGAGATCGACGCACGCGATCGTCTGCTACGCCCTGGCCAGGTGGTGGTCGATCTGGGCTGCGCCCCGGGCGGATGGTGTCAGGTCGCGGTCCGGCGCATGCAGGGCCAGGGTCGCGTCATCGGCGTCGATCTTTTGGAGATGCCTCCCTTGGCCGGGGTGCGCTTCATTCAGGGCGATTTCTCCGCGGATGCGGTATTGGCGAGGCTCAAGGCGGAGCTTGCCGGCGCCGGGGTCGATTGCGTGCTCTCGGACATGGCGCCCAACCTGTCCGGCGTCGCAGTGGCCGACCAGGCGCGGGCCTATGCCCTGGCCGAGCTGGCGCTTGATTTCGCCCGCGCGCATCTGCGCCCGGAAGGCGCATTCCTGATCAAGGTGTTCCAGGGCGCTGGCTTCGAGGACTACATGCGCAGCCTGCGCGCGGCGTTCCGCAGCGTGGCGGTGCGCAAGCCGGACGCCTCCCGCGACCGCAGCCGCGAGGTGTATCTGCTCGCCCGCGGCCGTCTTGAATGCCGGAACGATTGCATCGGGACAAACGCAATTGATTGAACCCTCGCTTTCGGTTAGGGTCTGCACACTGAAACGCATGCTGAATTGAAGGAGTCGTGTTGAACAACCTATTCAAGAACGTGGCCATCTGGTTGGTGATCGCCCTGGTGCTGATGACCGTGTTCAACCAGTTCGGCGCGCGCCAGATGGCGCAGTCTCAGGTCGACTATTCGCAGTTCATCGAGGAAGTGAAGCAGGGCCAGATCGCCAAGGTGGTGATCGAGAACAATGTCCTGCGCGGTGTGCGCAACGACGGCGGCCGCTTCACCACCTATGCGCCCTCCGATCCCTGGCTGGTGTCCGACCTGCTCAAGGCCGGCGTGGTGGTCGAGGCCAAGCCGCCGGAAGAGCCGTCGATGCTGATGAGCATTTTCATCTCCTGGTTTCCCATGCTGCTCCTGATCGGCGTCTGGATCTTCTTCATGCGCCAGATGCAGGGCGGTGGTAAGGGCGGCGCATTCTCGTTCGGCAAGAGCCGCGCCCGCATGCTCGATGAGAACAACAACCAGATCACCTTCGCCGATGTCGCCGGCTGCGACGAGGCCAAGGAGGAAGTGGGCGAGCTGGTCGAATTCCTGCGCGACCCCTCCAAGTTCCAGAAGCTGGGCGGCCGCATCCCGCGCGGCGTGCTCATGGTCGGCAATCCCGGCACCGGCAAGACCCTGCTCGCCAAGGCCATCGCCGGCGAGGCCAAGGTGCCGTTCTTCTCCATCTCCGGTTCGGACTTCGTCGAGATGTTCGTCGGTGTGGGCGCCGCGCGGGTGCGCGACATGTTCGAGCAGGCCAAGAAGAATGCCCCCTGCATCATTTTCATCGACGAGATCGATGCGGTCGGTCGCCAGCGCGGCGCGGGCTTGGGCGGCGGCAACGACGAGCGCGAGCAGACCCTCAACCAGCTTCTGGTGGAGATGGACGGCTTCGAGGGCAATGTCGGCGTCATCGTCATCGCCGCCACCAACCGTCCCGACGTGCTCGACCCCGCCCTGCTGCGTCCGGGCCGCTTCGACCGCCAGGTGGTGGTGCCGCTGCCCGACATCCGCGGCCGCGAACAGATCCTCATGGTGCACATGCGCAAGGTGCCGGTGAGCCAGGACGTCAAGGCCGATATCATCGCCCGCGGCACGCCCGGATTCTCCGGCGCGGACCTCGCCAACCTGGTCAACGAGGCGGCCCTGTTCGCCGCCCGCGCCAACAAGCGCGTGGTGGACATGGACGATTTCGAACGCGCCAAAGACAAGATCATCATGGGCGCCGAGCGACGTTCCATCGTCATGCCCGAGGAAGAACGCAAGAACACCGCCTACCACGAGTCGGGACACGCCGTGGTCGCCCGCCTGATGCCGAAGACCGATCCAGTCCACAAGGTCACCATCATCCCGCGCGGCCGGGCGCTCGGCGTGACCATGCAGCTGCCCACCGAGGACCGCTACAGCCAAGACCGCACCCGACTGCTGTCGACCATCGCCGTGCTGTTCGGCGGCCGCATTGCCGAGGAGGTGTTCATGAACCAGATGACCACCGGCGCCTCGAACGACTTCCAGCGCGCCACCGATCTGGCCCGGCGCATGGTGACCCAGTGGGGCATGTCGGAGGAACTCGGCACCATGGTGTATGGCGAGGAGGAGGGCGAGATCTTCCTGGGTCGCTCCATCACCACCCACAAGAACGTCTCGGAGGCCACCCTGCAGAAGGTCGACGCCGAGGTGCGCCGCATCCTCGACGAGCAATACGCCGTCGCCCGCCGCATCATCGAGGAAAACCGCGACAAGATCGAGGTCATGGCGCACGCCCTGCTGGAATGGGAAACCATCGACGCCGAGCAGATCGATGACATCATGGCCGGCCGCGAGCCCAGGCCGCCCAAGCCGCTCAGCCCACCCGCCGCTCCCAATCCGGACGACGCCGCGCCTACCGCCGCGACGCCGGGCGAACCCAGCGCCGAGAGCGCCTGAAACGTGGTTGTTTCAGGCCAGAAAAACGATCCCCCCATCCCCGGCCCTTCCCCCGGCGGGGCAGGGTGGGGGTTCACCCGCGCTTTTCGCGCCTGAACCGGCGCGCTCGATTCACCGACCGGCGTGGCGGTGCTGGACGTGCTGGAGCGGGTCGACCGCGAGCTGGGCGCGCTCACCGTCCTGATCACCTACAACGCTGGCATTCACGCCGTGGCCGACCGGGTGATCCGCCTGTCCGACGGTCATATCGTCGAGGTAGCGCGCAACCCGGATAACAGGCTGTTGAACCCAGATTGTCCATTCGGCGGCCCTTTGGGCCTACGCGCGCTGGCGGACGGATCGCGGCCGGGCGCTAGCTCGTCGGCCATAGGCTCGGCGATGCCTTCCTCCCAACCGCCCGAACCGCCTCGCGCTCCGCCTCGCCATTCTCTCGCGTCCTCATGGACAATCTGGGTTGAAACTTCGAATGACCCCGAAAACCTCGGTTGAGCTGCGAAAATACGGCAAAATGCGTGTATCCGTGCGACTTTCCTCACCCCTCCCCCTCTCCTGACGGGAAAGGGACTTTCAGCAAGGATGAACCCATGCGCCACTGGCCCCTCTCCCTGGCCGTACTTCTCCTCGCCGCGCTGGCGTGGTGGTTTTCGCCCTGGCCGACGCGCGAGCTGGAAAGCCCGTATACCCTCGGCACGGTCGAGCGCGGTCGGCTCAGCGCCACGGTAAACGCCAGCGGCACCCTGGCGGCGCGCCTTACGGTACAGGTCGGCTCCCAGGTCTCCGGCCAGGTCGAATCCCTGGAGGTCGATTTCAACAGCCCGGTACGGCGCGGCCAGGTCATCGCCCGGCTCGATCCGCAGACCTTCCAAAGCCGGGTGGCGCAGGCCGAGGCCGATGTCCGCGCCGCGGAAAGCAGCGCCGAGGTGGCGCGCGGCAATCTGGCAGTGCGTGAGGCGGGTCTTGCCAAGGCCGGTATCGCCCTTGACGAGGCGCGGCGTGACGTCGAGCGCAAGCGCGTGCTGGTGGGCCAGGGGTTCCTTTCCCCGGCCGAGCTGGAGCGGGTCGAGGCGCTCCTAGCCAGCAACCTGGAGCAGCACAGGCTGGCCGAGGCCGAGGCGCGGGTGGGCCGGGCCCAAGTCGAAAACGCGCTCGCTCTCTTGGCGCAGCGTCAGGCCGCGCTGCGCCAGGCGCGGCTGGAACTGGAACATACGGTAATCCGGGCGCCGGTGGACGGGGTGGTGGTGAGCCGCAATGTCGATGTCGGCCAGACCGTGGCCGCCAGCCTGCAAGCGCCGGTGCTGTTCGCCATCGCCCAGGACCTCACCCGCATGGAAGTGCAGATCGCGGTGGACGAGGCCGACATCGCCCGGGTGCGCCTGGGGCAGAAAGTGAACTTCAGTGTCGATGCCCATCCCGGCGGACGATTCAGCGGCGAGGTGAGCCAGATCCGGCTCGCCCCCCAGGTCAGCAACAACGTCGTCACCTACGCCGTGATCGCTACCGTCGACAATCCCGAGCTCAAGCTTTTGCCGGGCATGACCGCCAACGCCCGCATCCGCACCGACGAGCGCGCCGATGCCCTCAAGGTGCCTAACGAGGCTTTGCGCTTCAGGCCCCTCGATGCCGACGGGAAGCCGATTCGGATGGATGTGGGCGCGCGCGTCGAAGGCCCCGGCATCCCCGGCCGGGTCTGGAAGCCGGGCTCGGACGGCAAGCCGGTTCCGGTAGCGCTGCGGCTGGGGGTGAGCGATGGTCGATTCACCGAGGTGCTGGCCGGCGCGCTCAAGGAGGCCGACGCAGTCATCCTGGCCCAGGCCGAGCCGGGCAATAAACCGGCGCGTCCATTCGGACGGGCGTTCTGAGCCGGGGCCATGGCGCTGATCGAGGTGGCGGGGCTGACGCGCGAATACCGCTTGGGCGAGGTGCGTGTGCCAGCCCTGCGCGGGGTCGATCTCACCGTCGGACGCGGCGAGTTCGTCGCCATCATGGGCGCATCCGGCTCCGGCAAGTCCACCTTTATGAACCTGATCGGCGGCCTCGACCGGGCGGACGCCGGCACCTGTCGGCTCGACGGGGTCGATGTCGCGCGGCTGGCCGATGAGGCACTGGCGGCATTGCGCAATCGTAGCCTAGGCTTCGTGTTCCAGAACTTCAGCCTGCTGCCGCGCGCTACGGCCCTGGAAAACGTCGAGCTGCCGCTCCTGTACGCGCGCGTGCCGGCCGCCGAACGGCGCCGCCGCGCCCATGCGATGCTCGCCCGGGTGGGGCTCGCCGAGCGTGCCGGGCACCGGCCGGCGCAGCTCTCCGGCGGCCAGCAGCAGCGGGTGGCGATCGCCCGCGCGCTCGTCAACGAGCCGCCGCTGATCCTCGCCGACGAACCCACCGGCGCGCTCGACAGCCACACCAGCCTGGAGCTGATGGCGCTCTTTCAGGCGCTGAACGATTCCGGCATTACCTTGGTACTGGTCACCCACGAGCCAGACATCGCCGCATTCGCCGGCCGCATCATCCGCTTCCGCGATGGCCGCATCGTCGAGGACCGGCGTGTCGATCGGCCGCAACGCGCTGCTGATCTCTTGGGACAGGCGGCATGAATCTCGCCGACACCGCCCGCACCGCCGCCCGCGCCCTGCGCGCCAACCGTCTGCGCAGCCTGCTCACTACGCTGGGCATCATCATCGGCGTGGCGGCCGTCATCACCATGCTGGCGGTGGGCGAGGGCGCCCGCCGCCAGGTCGCCGAAGAGCTGAAGAGTCTGGGTTCCAACCTGCTCCTGGTGCTGCCCGGCACGGTCACCGCGAGCGGCGTGCGGCTCGGCGCTGGCAGCCGCAACACCCTCACCGAGCGCGACGCGCGCGCCATCCAGGAGGAGATCGGCAGCGTGCTCGCCGCTGGCGCCGCCCTGCGCGGCAGCGGCCAGCTGGTGCATGGCAACCTCAACTGGTCGTCGCAGATCTTCGGGGTCACCCCGGACTACCTCGTTGCGCGCGACTGGAAGGTGGTGCGCGGCCGTAGCCTCGACGAGAGCGACGCGCGCGGCTCCAGCCAGGTCGCACTGGTTGGCCAGACCGTGGCCGACATGCTGTTTGGCGGCACCGATCCGACCGGCCAGATCCTGCGCGTCAAGCAGGTGCCGTTCACCATCGTCGGCCTGCTCGCGCCTAAGGGCCAGAGCATGATGGGCCAGGACCAGGACGACATGGTGGCGATCCCCATCGCCGCCGCGCGTGGCCGCATCCTGGGCAGCCCGGCCGGTCGGCCGGACAGCGTCGGCCACATCTACGTCAAGTTCAAGGACGGCGCCGACATGGCCGCCGGCGAGGCTGCGGTGCGCGAGCTTCTGCGCCAGCGCCACCGCCTGCAGCCAGACCAGGAGGACGATTTCAACCTGCGCAACCTCTCTGAGGTGGTGGCCGCCGAACAGGCCGCCTCGCGCGCCCTGTCCGGCCTCCTTGCGGCGATCGCCTCGGTGTCGCTGTTGGTGGGTGGCATCGGCATCATGAACATCATGCTGGTCTCGGTCACCGAACGCACCCGCGAGATCGGCATCCGCCTGGCGGTAGGCGCGCGCGGGCGCGACATCCTGTTGCAATTCCTGGTCGAAGCGATCATCCTCGCCCTGATCGGGGGGCTGGCCGGCATCGGCCTGGGCATCGCCGCCTCGCTGGCGGTGGAGCACTGGCTCGCCTGGCCGGTGGTGTTCCAGGCCCATGCTGTGCTGCTCGCCGTGGGTTCAGCCATGGCGGTCGGCATATTCTTCGGCTGGTATCCGGCGCGCAAGGCCGCCCGCCTCACCCCCATCCAGGCCCTTCGCTACGAGTGACCCGATGTTCATGAAGACCGTCTTTCCCCGTATCGCCTCCACTCTCCGCAGGCTCATGCTCGTGCTCATGCTGGGCTGCACCTCGGCCGCCGCAGTCGCCCAGGACGGCGGGTCGCCGCCCGAGGTCCCGCCGGAATCGCGCTCCGATGCGCGCGGCCTGCCTTTTGGCGCATTCCTCAACGAGTATGAAATGCGCCTGGTGTTCGATTTCCTGCGCGACGCCTTTATTGCCCACATGCGCAATGAAGAGCCTCCCGGACTGCCGCCCGAGCTATTGTTCAAGATGGAGGTGATGAAACAGCGCATGCTGCGCGAGGGCGACCTCGCCGTGCGCATGATGCTGTTCGCATTGCAGCGCGAGCTGGAACGCGCCCGCCTGGAGATGGACAAGCGGGCCCGTGAACGCGATGCCGCACCGCGCGACAAAGCCCCCCGGCGAGAAATTCCGCCACCCTCCTTGCCGCCCATACCCCCCGGCGAACGCACCCGCACGTGAGCCACGCCTGCCGCCCCGGCTGCGGCGCATGCTGCATCGCCCCGTCCATTTCCAGCCCCATTCCCGGCATGCCGCAGGGCAAGCCGGCGGGGATCGAATGCGTCCAGCTCACCTCAGACCGCCGTTGTGCGCTGTTTGGGCATGATTCCCGCCCACGCTGTTGCTCCGGCCTTGCGCCCAGCGCCGAGATGTGCGGCGATTCCAGACAGCAGGCCCTCGCCTGGCTCACCGATCTGGAACGAGCGACACGGCCCGAACCCGCAGGCGAACCGCGCTCCCGCCGGGTTCAACATTGGTCACGCTAAACTCATCATTTTAACTACGTCTGGAGTCCACCATGCCCAACACCCTGCCCTCCGGCCTGATCATCGATGACCTGCAAACCGGCGAGGGCGAGATTGCCCAAGTGGGTCGCCAGGTGCGCGTCCACTACACCGGCTGGCTGGAAAACGGCGACAAGTTCGACTCCAGCCGCGACCGCGACGCACCCTTCGAGTTCGGCCTGGGTCGCGGCCAGGTCATCGCCGGCTGGGATGAAGGCGTGGCCGGCATGAAGGTCGGCGGCCTCCGCCGTCTCACCATCCCGTCCCATCTCGGCTATGGCGAATATGGCGCCGGCGGCGTCATCCCGCCCAACGCCACCCTGATCTTCGAGGTTGAATTGCTCGCGGTGCGCTGAGCCGCCGGGATTCGCCGCTCAGCGGGGAAAGTACAGGTAGTTGGCGTAGCTCGCCTCGGCGATGCGGAACCACTGGACCTGGGCGCTGCGGAATGCTTTCCACTCGCTGTAGATGCGAGCGAAGGCCGAATTGCGCGCGGCTTCTTCGTCATACAGTTCGAACGCCGCCTTCTCCGCCGCTTCCAGGATGTCGCGCGGGAAGGCGTGCAGCTTGACGCCGGCGCGCAGCAGGCGCATCAGGGCGGGCGGGTTTTTCTGGTCGTAGGCGGTGAGCATGCGCAGGTTGACTTCGGCGCAAGCGGTCTCGAAGGCCTGCTGGTAGGCTTCCGGCAGGGACGCCCATTTTTCCCGGTTGACGTAGAAGGAGAGCTGCGGGCCGCCTTCCCACCAGCCTGGGTAGTAATAGTGCGGTGCGATCTTGTGAAAGCCGAGCTTTTCGTCGTCGTACGGGCCCACCCATTCGGCGGCATCGATGGCGCCGCGTTCCAGGGCCGGGTAGATGTCGCTGCCGGCCAGGGTTTGCGGCACCGCGCCGAGCCGGGCGAGGATCTGGCCACCCAGGCCGGGGATGCGCATCTTGAGGCCGCGGATGTCGTCCAGTGAACGGATTTCCTTGCGGAACCAGCCGCCCATCTGCACCCCGGTGTTGCCGCCGGGAAAGTTGACGATGTTGTATTCGCTGAACAGTTCGCGCATCCGTTCCAGCCCACCGCCGTGGTATATCCATGCATTCTGCTGCCGGGCGGTGAGGCCGAAGGGCAGGCAGGTGTCGAAGGCGAATGCCATGTTCTTGCCGACGTAGTAGTAGCTCGCGGTGTGGCCGCACTCGACCGTGCCCTGCTGCACCGCGTCCAGCACCTGCAGGCCGGGCACCAGCTCACCGCCGGCGAATACCCGGATCTGGAAGCCTCCTTGGGTGATCTTTTCCACCCGCTCGGCGAGGAATTCGGCGGCGCCGTAGATGGTGTCCAGGCTTTTCGGAAAGCTGGAGGCGAGCCGCCAGCGCAAGTTTGGCAGTCCGCCGGCCGCGGTTGCGCGCGGCGCCTCGCGGCTGCAGCCGGCCAGTGTGGCGGCGGCCAGGCCGGCGGCCCCGGCGCCGGTGATGAAATCGCGTCTTTGCATGGTGTTCTCCCCCGGAAAGCGCGCATTATCCCAGACGCTCGCCCGACATGGCAGGCCGAGGGCTCCGTGAATCCGGCGTGACCGTGAAGACGACGGGGCCGGATGCGGGCAAAATCGAGCCCGTATCGTTCAATCAGGTTCACGCCATGGCCGTCGCCCCCGCACTGCTTGCCGCCACCCTCGATCATCTGCGCCGTTTCGCGCCCTTCGACCAGATGGATCCCGCGCACCTCATCTGGCTGGTGGAGCGTCTGCGCATCGGCTATTACGCCAAGGGTGAGGTGGTGCTCTCGCCGGAACAGGGCGAGGCGCGCACCTTCTTCATCATCAAGCAGGGCGTGGTGCAGGGCGAGCGCGGCGGCGGCGAAGGCGATACGGCCTGGCTGGAGCTGAACGAAGGCGAGTGCTTTCCGATCGGCGCATTGCTGTCTCGGCGGGCAGCGATCAGCGTGTTCCGCGCCCAGACCGATGTGTTCTGCTATGAGCTGGCGGTGGACGGCTTTCATGAGCTGTTGCGCCTGTCGCCGGCCTTCCACGAATTCTGCACCTTGCGCCTGGCCAGCCTGCTCGCCCAGTCGCAACGGCAGACCCAGGCCCAGTACGCCACCTCCAGCGCCGACCAGCAGTCGCTGTCGAGCCCGCTGTCGGCCATCCTACGCCGGCAGCCGGTCACCTGCGCGCCGGACACGCCCTTGCGCGCGGCGCTAGAGACCATGCAGCAGCAGGGCATCGGTTCGATGGTGGCGGTCGATGGCGAGCGGCGGCCGCTCGGCATATTCACGCTGCATGACGTGCTGGCCCGGGTCACGCTGCCTGGACTGTCGCTGGATACGCCGTTTTCGCAGGTGATGAGCCCCGATCCGGTGACCCTGCCGCCGCATGCGCGGGTGTACGATGCCGCCCTGCTCATGGCGCGGCACGGCTTTCGCCATGTGCTGGTGGCGGATGCCCAAGGCCGCCTGGTGGGTCTGGTGTCCGAAAAGGACTTGTTCAGCCTGCAACGGGTGGGCCTGCGTCAGATCAGCGCCAGCCTGCGCCATGCCGCCGATCTTGCCGCGCTCAAACAGGGCGCGGCCGACATCCGTCTTTTGGTCCACAACATGCTGGCCCAGGGCGTGGCGGCCGAGCAGCTTACCCAGATCATCTCCACCCTCAACGACCGGCTCACCCAGCGCGTCATCGAGCTGCAACGGGCCGCGGATCGAGAAGCCGGCGCGCTGCGTTTCTGCTGGCTGGCGCTGGGGTCAGAGGGCCGGCTGGAGCAGACCCTCAACACCGACCAGGACAATGGCATCGTATTCGCGCTCGAAGAGGGCCAAACCCCGGACGCCGTGCGCGCCGTGCTGCTGCCCTTCGCCCGGCGGGTGAACGAAGCCCTGGCGGAATGCGGCTTTCCGCTCTGCAATGGCGAAGTGATGGCCTCCAATCCGAAATGGTGTCTGTCGCTCGCCGAGTGGCGCACCACATTCGATGCTTGGATCTACCACGGCGACCCGATGGCATTGCTTTATTCGACCATATTCTTCGATTTCAGGCCGCTCTGGGGAGAGGAGGCTCTGGCCGCCAAACTGCGCGATTGGCTTTGCCAGGCGGCGCCGAAGAACAGCCGCTTCCTGCATCAGATGGCCGTCAATGCACTGCGCAACCGGCCGCCCCTAGGCCTGGTGCGCGATTTCGTCACCGGCGAGGGGCATACCCTGGACCTCAAGCTCAACGGCATCACCCCCTTCGTCGATGCGGCCCGCATCTACGCACTGGCCACCGGCCAGCCGCCCACCAACACCCTGGAGCGTCTGCGCGCCATCGCCGGCCCGCTCAACATCCGCCTGGCCGACGCCGAGGCCTATGCCGATGCATTCCAGTTCATTCAGCTCTTGCGCCTGCGCCTGCATCACACACAAACCGAGCGCGGCATGGCGCTCAGCAACAAGGTCGATCCAGACAGCCTCAATGATCTCGACCGGCGCATCCTCAAGGAGGCCTTCCGTCAGGCGCGCAAGTTGCAGACCAAGCTGGGCCTGGATTACCAGGTATGCGACTGATCGATCGACTGCTCCGCCGCGCACCGGCCGCCCCCCTGAGCGAAGCGGCGGCGGCACGGCTGTCGGTCTGGCGCCAGAGTCCCGCCGCCGCCCCCAATCGTCCGCTCGATGCTGCCCGCCTGGTGGTGGTCGACGTCGAGAGCAGCGGCCTGGACGTGGAGCGCGACCGCCTCATTGCCATCGGCGCGGTGGCGGTCACCGGCGGGCGCATCGATCTGGCCGACAGCCTCGACATCGTTCTGCGCCAGGACGAGGTGAGCGACCGCGACAACATTCTCGTGCACGGCATCGGCGGCCAGGCCCAGCGCACCGGCGTGCCGCCGGTGGAGGCCCTGCTCGCATTCCTCGAATATCTGGGGCCGGATCCGCTCGTCGCATTCCATGTCGCATTCGACGCCGCCATGATCGGCCGCGCCATGCGCCAGCATCTCGGCTTATGCTTCGAGCCGGCCTGGGCCGACCTCGCCTATGTCGCGCCCGCCCTTTATCCGCGCGAGGCCCGCCGTCTGCGCGGACTGGATCACTGGCTGAAGCACTTCGGCATCGGCAATTATGCCCGCCACAGCGCACTGGCCGACGCGCTCGCCACTGCCGAGTTGCTGCTCGCCCTGCGTCCGGCGCTGGAGACCCGGCGCGCGCATCGCTTCGCCGACTTGCGCGATCTGGAACGCACCTGGCGGCGGCAGATGCATCCAGTCTATTGATCCCAGAGCGCGCTCACCCCTGAATCTAGGAGCCTGTCGGACTTGAGACTGATCTGCTGCGCCAGTGGGAGGAGCGGTATTTTTGGCTTGCGCCGAAACTCGCAAGCTCGTTTTGCCTAATTTCTCGTTGCATAGGCCCACTATACGCCTCGAAATCGTGCAAAACTGTCCTCGCTCTCCCACTCGGCTCGCGTTTGATCGCTCAAGTCCGACAGGCTCCTAGGCCAAAGCTCAAAAAAAGCCACCCGCGCGGGTGGCCAAACTGGAGGAGATACGAGCGATATCAGCGGCGCGCGGCCTTGTGGCCGAACATGCTGTCGACCAGGAGCTTCACGTCGGCCTGGGGCGCGTGGCACTGGGTGCAGGTGTGCCGGCCCTGGTGGAGTTGTCCGCGTTTGAAATTGACGTAATGGCTCTTTGGCACCGGCACCGGCATGCCCGGTTCGAGCCTAGCGCCGATCAGCCCGGGTTGGGCATGACAGTCGCGGCACAGATTGCTCTCCCGGGTGATGGGAACCATGTCCTGGATGGTGTGCGGAATCATGGGGGGCGCGGTGGGGTAGGAACGGGGGGCGCGGCGGCCGACCGTGCCGACGCTCTTGTCGCTGTAGACCACGATTTCGGGGGCGGGTACGTCGTATACGCTGGTTTTGGACAGGCCCAGCGTGTCGTCGGGGATGCTCTGGTCGTCGGCGGCGTAGGCCGTTGCCGCCAGGGAGATGGCGAGGGTCAAGGCGCCGATCCGCGCGGGCTTGCTCACGATGGGCTTCATGCCGTCCTCCTTTGGGGAACTCGATTCATCGAATAAACACCCCATGTCCGTTTTCATCCGGCCGGCATGCCACGACCCGGGTCCGGGCCGGCCGGCGCGCGGCGGATGGGGGACCGCAGGGTGAATGTCAGGCTACCTTCAGGGCAGAGCGCGGTGCAGCGTCCACAATTGCTGCATTCGCCGGCATCGACCCGTCCGGTCGTGTCCAGGTGCTTGAGATTGAGTACCTGAAGTTCGGGGCATACCCGGGCGCATTCGCCGCAATGGGTGCATGAATCCTTGTCGAAGCGGACCCGCACCAGGGCGGCGCGGCCGACCAGGGACCAGAACCCGCCCAGCGGGCAGAGGTGGCCGCACCAGCCATGTCTCAGGATCAGAAGATCGAACAGGAATATGGCGATGAGTGCGGTAAAGCCGAGACCAAGGCCGAACACCAGTTCACGGTGCAGCATGGCGATGGGGCTCACCCACTCGAACGCGGCCCGGCCGACCAGGGCGGAGAGCAGCAGCGCAGCGGCGAGCACGAAGTAGCGCAGGTTGCGGTGGACGTGGAGCAGCGCCGGGATGTCGAACCGGTTGCGCAGCCAGCCGGCCAGGTCGGTGAGCGGGTTGATCGGGCAGACCCAGGCGCAGAACACCCGGCCGCCGACCAGCAGGTAGAAGGCGAACACGATGCCGGCGCCGATCCAGACCTCGGGCTGCAACAGGTGTCCGGTGAGCATGATCTGGAGCGCCGCGAAGGGGTCGGCCATGGGCAGGATGACTGCGAACTCGGAGGCCGAGAGGTTGCCGGTGAGCAGAGGCACGTCCTTGGCCACCTGCCAGCCCCAGTGTGCGGTGCCGAAGAACAGAAGCAGGATGCCGAACTGGACGATCCGGCGCAGCAGGATGTAGCGCCAAGACCACAGCCGCTGTGCGGTGCTGCGCTGCCTGAGCTTGTCGACCGAGCCCTGGGCGTCGGCGCGGCTGGATGGATGGGAGTTCACAGGCCACCCTCATTCAGGTAGTCCATGCCGGACGCCTTTTTCGGCGGTACGGCGGCGGGCTCGGTCGCGCCGGGCGAGGCGGGCTTGAAGTCTTGGGTGATTTCGGTTTCGAAGGTCCAGCCCAGGCGGTAATGCTCGCCGATCTTTCCCTGCACCAGCTTGTGCGGCAGGATGCGGATGGCGGCCTCGGTAGTGGGGCAAGCCTTTTCGCAGATGCCACAGCCGGTGCATGCGTCGGAGTGGACGATGGGGTAGAACATGGCGTGCTTGGACAGCTGGCGCGGGTTCAGCTGCAGGGTGATGGCCTTGCCCTTGAGGGGGCATTCGCGGTGGCAGATCTCGCAGCGCAGCCCTTTCCAGGACAGGCAGTTTTCCAGGTCGATCACCGCCAACCCCATGCGCGCGTCGTTGACGTCTTTCAACTCCGGCGAGAGGGCGCCGGTGGGGCAGGCCTTCATGCAGGGGATGTCCGGGCACAGGTGGCATGGAATTTCGCGCGGGATGAAGTAGGGGGTGCCGATGGGCCGGTCGTCCCCGGCCGGCGAAAGCTGGAGGGTGTCGTAAGGGCATGCGTTGACGCACTGGCCACACTTGATGCAGGCGGCGTTGAAGTCCGCCTCGGCCAGCGCCCCGGGCGGGCGCAGTGCAAAGGGGTGGGCACGGGCTTCCTGGCGCAGCAGATAGGCCCACAGCATGGCGCCTGTGGCGGCCATGGCGGCACCTTGCGCCGCCTTCACCAGGAAATCGCGCCGATTCACGCTCACGCCTCAACCCTTTCGCCTCACGCCTTGTGGATCGTCACCGCGCATTTCTTGAACCCGGATTTTCCATTCGGACGCGGGAGGGCGCGAAGCCGAGGGTCGAGGCGGATTGCGCGAGACGGTTGCAGGCGAGGTCGAACACCTCGCCGAGAAGTCGAGCGCGAGAGGGCCGACCAGCGGCGAGCGAGGCCCGCGTAGGCCATGAAGATCTCTTGCCATCGGATTCCGTTGACCGCTCTACGACATGCATCCCCTGCTCAAGCCGCTCTAATGGAAAATCTGGGTTGAAGTCTGTTTCCTTGGAGAGCGGACTGGTGGCGTCCAGGGTGATTTTGTTGATCAGCGTGCCCTCGTCGAACCAAGGGACGTACGCCATGCCGCGCGGCCCTTTCTGCCCCTGCTCCTTCGGCGCCCAGCGCGTCTTTTCTTCCATGATGTCCAGGGCCTGCCCCCAGGAGAGGGGCGTGAACTTGCCCTTCTTGTCGAACTCGCCGTTGGTCATGCGCAGAAGGGGCTGGGTGAGGCGGTCGGTGCCATACAGGATTTTGCCGTTGAAAGAGCCCTTGACGCAGTTGAGGCCGCGGTTCACCGGCGCGTCCGGATCACCCTTGGTAACGACGATGCGACCGCTCTGGGTGGCTCCCATGATGCCACAGCCGGTACCGCAGAATCGGCATATGCTTTCGTCCCCTTGCCAACCGGCCTCGCCGACCTTGATTGCGGCCTCGGCGCGCCCGGTCAGTAGCACGCCCACGCTCGCGGCGGCACGCGCGGCAACGCTGGTCTTGAGAAATTTACGGCGTGCCAGCCCCACCACAACCTCTCGATGGCGTCAGGTCGTCAATCGTTCAGATAGGCCGGAACGGCGCAGGCTTCGGCGGCGGGGCCGGGTTCTTTGAGTTCGTCGGGAAGGTCGTCGAACCGTTCGTCATCCTCGGCGAGATAGTGGTAGACCATCTCAGCCACCATCACGTGCGGCAGCGCCTTGACCTGGTGCAACAGGGCGATCTCGGCGCGGATGTCGGGTGCTTCGAGAACCGCGATCAGGCGTCCGCCGGCAGCGTCGGTGTGGTGTACTTCGACCCGCTCCATGGCGTCGAGGCTGGCCTCGACCTCGGCCAGGTGTTCGGGGTGCGTCATCACCAGGATGGCGGACAAATTCATGGCAAGCTCCTTTCGCGGACCTCCCGCGGTGCGAAAAAGCAGTTTACGATTCGACTGCATCCTGAACCCCAGACCCCGGCCCGGCCTTGACCGCGGTCAAGCGATGCAACGAAAAACAGAAGCCGCGTGGATGCCGCGGCTGCCGCTCAGGAAACACGATGCTGCAGGAAATCCGTCACAACATCCGGTAAATACTCTCCCGGCAACCGCTGTTTTGCGGCCTGAACGACGAAGAACTCGAGCAGCTTGCCGCATGCACCCGCAGATACCGGGTGCAACGCAACGAGCTGCTGTTCCAGAAGGGAGACCGTTCGGTCGGGATGTACATCATGCTGATGGGGCAGGTGAAACTGGTCATTCCGGCCAGCAGCGGCAACGAGAAGGTGGTGCACGTGGCCGGTCCAGGCTCCACCTTTGGCGAGGCGGTGGTGTTTCTCGACAAGCCCTATCCGGTGAGCGCGTACGCTGTCCAGGACAGCCTCGTTCTGCTCATGGAAAAGGCCGGCCTTCTGGCGGCGCTGGATGGCAGCCGACTATTGAGCCGCAAGATGCTGGCCAGCCTGTCCGTACGCCTGCACCAGCTGATCGACGACATGGAGAATTGCACCCTGCGCAACAGCGTCGAGCGGGTGGTGCATTACCTCGCCGAGCATACACGGGCCGATGGCGACGTGGTGCATCTGGAGGTGAGCAAGTTAAACCTGGCTTCGCGCCTGAGCCTGGCACCGGAGACCTTTTCCCGCATCCTTGGCCGTTTGGCCGACGCCGGCCTGATCGAGGTCCGGGGTCGCGACATCACCGTGCGCGAGCGCGACCGCCTCATCGACTACCGGGGGTGATGCCGGTCAGCGCCAGAACGGCTTGATGGCACGCAGGCTGGTGACCAGGTCGCGCAGCGGGTCGGGGGCGAAGCTCGCCAGGCAAGCGAGCCAGCCTTCCACCAGGCCGACGGCGCGGGCGTGCGGGCGGCTCATGGCCGGGGTGTCGAGCAGGCGGTGGGCGACGACGATGTCGTTCGCCGCTCCCAGCACATCCTGCAGGCGTGCAAGATCGGCGAGCAGGCCACGGGCGCGGCGGTCATGCAGGGGCGCGAAGGCCTCCAGGGTGTAGCGCATCTTTTTCACCGCGATGCGCAGGCGGTGTCGGCCGCCGCCGTCGAGGCGGGCGTATCCCTTGCCGCGCTGGCGCAGGGTCTTGAAGCGGCGGTCAAGCGCCTGGCCGGCCCAGGCATCGACCGTGACCGCGGTGGCGGGCGGGCTGAGCAGATCCTCGCTGGCGGCGAGCAGCCAGGCCAGGGTGTCGGGGGCGCGCAGCGCGGCACGCACCCTGCGCCGCGCTTCGGCCCGCTGCCGCGCGGCGGCGCGGGTCAGTCCGGCGAGTGCATCGGGGTCGGCAAGCCCTTCCTGCACGCCGGGCAGGGTGACTTCGCAGAACACGTCCCAGTCGCGCGCCGGCGAGAGGATGTCCATGAGCGCGTCGGCGGCGGCGCCCCAGGCCGGGGTGGCCAGCCCGATGCGCGGCGCCTCGGCGAGAACGGTACGCAGGCGACGGATGGCCACCCGCATCTGGTGCAGGTACTCCGGGTCCTCGCTTTCCAGATAGCCAGGCAGGTTGGCGGTGAACTGGCCCAGTGCCGCCTCGAGCATACGTTGCCAGGCTTCGCCGGCGGCCATGCCGGGACGAATGTCGACCGCGACTGCCTTGCATGGCGCGGGCTCGAACGCGCCGGCCAACGCATAGCCGCGCATCGCCTTGCTGCGCGGCTCGATACGCAGGGGGATCTCGGCCGCCAGGCGGCGGGCCAGCTCGAACAGGCGGGCTGGCGCCCCCGACTTGAGTTCCAGTTCGATTTCGGAGAGCGGCAGACGCTGCTCTCCGGCCACCAGATGGCCGTGGTCAAGGGCAAGCTCCAGGCGGCCGTCATCATTCTCGACAACCCATGTGCTGCGCTTGAATTCGCTCAGAAATACCGGCACCAGGCGGTCGATGGCGATGTCCGCCAAGAGTTGCCGCGCTTCTGGCGGCAGCACCGCGAGATCGATGGCGTTGCCGGCGACCTGGGTCTCCCATTCCGGCCGTTGTGCCAGCAGGCCCGCGCCGGCCGCCTCGGCCTTGAGGGTCTGCACCCAGTGATAGCCGACCCGGCGCAGGCGCAGGGCGATGCCGCGCCGATACAGGTCGAACCCCGGGGTGTCGATATAAATGCTGTACAGGTCCTGCTGCTGGGCGCGGCCGCTCATCCCCGCCGCGATCCTTTTCAGGCGGCTCGCGGCCGCCGTGGGCAGGGCCAGCTTGAGTTCGGTTTCGATCGCCATGGCATGTCTCCTGGCGCGATGGAAGAGGGGTTTGGTTTCAGGGTAGCATCAGCGTTTCATCCTTGTGTTACAAGCCTGACCATGAGCCACCTGCCGCCGAGCGAATATCTGATCAACCGCGAACTGGGCATCCTGCAATTCAACCGCCGCGTACTGGCCCAGGCCGAGGACCCCGCTACGCCGTTGCTGGAGCGTCTGCGTTTCCTGTGCATCTTCTCCAGCAACATGGACGAGTTCTTCGAGATCCGGGTGGCCGGGCTGAAGGAACAGTTGCGCCTCAATCCGCACCATGCCGGTCCCGACGGCCTGCCGGCGCGAGCCGCCTACAAGGAGGTGGCGCGGGTGGCGCATGAGATGGTAGCGCGTCAGTACGACCTGTTCAATCATGAGGTAATCCCGGCGCTCGCCGTCCAGGGCATCCGCTTCCACAAGCGGGTGGAATGGACCCCGGAGCAGGCCGAATGGATTCGCGAATTCTTTTACAACGATCTGATGCCGGTGCTTACCCCGATCGGCCTCGATCCATCGCACCCCTTCCCCAACGTGCTCAACAAGAGCCTCAATTTCGCGGTCGAGCTGTCGGGCAAGGACGCATTCGGCCGCTCCTCCGGCAAGGCCGTGGTACAGGCGCCGCGCGCCCTGCCGCGGGTGATCCAGTTGCCGCGCGAGGTGGCCGGCTGCGAGCACAGCTTCGTGTTCCTGTCGTCGATCCTGCATGCCCATGTCGGTGCCCTGTTTTCCGGCATGCGGGTGGAAGGTTGCTACCAGTTCCGCGTCACCCGCAATTCGGACCTGTTCGTCGACGAGGAGGAGAACAAGAACCTGCGCGAGCAGTTGCAGGGCGAGCTGCCGCATCGTCATTTCGGCAACGCGGTGCGGCTTGAGGTGGCCGAGAACTGTTCCGGGGAAATGAAGGAGTTCCTGCTCAAGCAGTTCCAGCTCACCCGCGACGACCTGTATCAGGTGCGCGGTCCGGTCAACCTGGTGCGGTTGATGAACGTGCCCGACCGGGTCGACCGGCCCGACCTCAAGTTCGAGCCGTTCACGCCCGGCCTGCCGCCGCAGCTTGCCGACGAGGACGACCTGTTCGCCGCCATCCGGTCCGGCGACATCCTGTTGCACCATCCATTCCAGTCCTTCCAGCCGGTGGTCGACTTCATCCGTCAGGCCGCCGAGGACCCCGACGTGCTGGCGATCAAGCAGACCGTATACCGGACCGGCAGCGAATCCGAGCTGATGCGCCAGCTCATCAAGGCGGCGCAGCGCGGCAAGGAAGTGACCGCAGTGGTGGAACTGATGGCGCGCTTCGACGAGGAGGCCAACATCAACTGGGCCGAGCAGCTCGAAAAGGCCGGCGCGCATGTGGTCTACGGCGTGGTCGGCCACAAGACCCACGCCAAGATGGCGCTGGTGATCCGGCGCGAGGACGGCCGCATCAAGCGCTATGCCCACCTCGGCACCGGCAACTACCACGCCCGCACCGCCCGCCTGTACACCGATTTCGGCCTGCTGACCTGCCAGCCGGCCCTGTGCGAGGACGTCAACGACGTGTTCATGCAGATCACCGGCCTAGGCGACGCCGGCGAGCATGCGCATCTGTGGCAGTCGCCGTTCACCCTGCATGCCAACATCATTCGCGCCATCCGCAACGAGACCGAACGGGCGAAGCGCGGCGAGAAGGCGATGATCGTCGCCAAGATGAATGCGCTTTTGGAGCCTAAGGTGATCGCCGCCCTGTACGAGGCGAGCCAGGCCGGGGTGCAGATCGACCTCATCGTTCGCGCGGTGTGCGCCCTGCGCCCGGGCCTGCCCAGGGTGTCCGAAAACATCCGGGTGCGCTCGGTGATCGGCCGATTCCTCGAACACCACCGGGTGTTCTATTTCTGGAACGGCGGCGCCGAGGACGTATACCTCGCCAGCGCCGACTGGATGGACCGCAACTTCTTCCGCCGCATCGAGACCTGTTTCCCGGTGCTTGATCCCAAGCTCAGGAAGCGGGTGATCAACGAGGGGCTCAAGGCCTACCTGAAGGACAACGGCAAGACCTGGGAGATGCAGCCAGATGGCAGCTATCGCCGTCGCGCCCGGCGCGGCAAGCTGTTTGAGGCGCAGACCTTCCTGCTCAATCTGCTCGCCAAACCGGGCTGAACCCGGATCGTTCATTCAAATTTTTCGCCTTCCCCCGCAGGGGGAAGGTTGGGATGGGGGTGCGGCGCAAGCCGCTTCATCGACCGCTGCGACAAAACCAAGGCGCCCTATCGGGCGCCACCCTCACCCTGCCCTCTCCCACAGGGAGAGGGAAAAGAGTGTAGATGCCTATGCCCAAAGGGAGAGGGAAATTTTTGGTGCGCCCGGCCGCACGCGTGTGCCGAGTCCAGCGCATTTGTGGGTTATGCCAAGCTGCGGGGGAGGGCGCGCGGTTTGTCGGTCAAATGGACAATCCGGGTTGAATTTACCTCTGGTCGAGAGGGTTTCCGCTAAAATTGGCGAATGCAACAAGAATTCAAGGAATTCAGTCTCGCCAGCCGCGGCAAGGGGCTGCATGACTTCACTGCTGCGGTGGCGGCCTGGATTGCCGGCAGCGGCATTCGAGACGGCCTGCTCACCCTGTTCGTGCGCCACACCTCGGCAAGCCTCGTGATCCAGGAAAACGCCGACCCCGATGTGCAGCGCGACCTGGAAGCCTTCCTCGCCCGTCTGGTGCCGGAGAACGACCCCCTCTACCGCCATACCCTGGAAGGCCCCGACGACATGCCGGCGCATGTGCGCGCCGCACTCACCCAGACCCAGCTTTCCATCCCGGTGCGGGAAGGACGGATGGGGCTGGGCACCTGGCAGGGCATCTACCTGTTCGAGCACCGCCGCGCCGCCCAGCGGCGCACGGTGCTCGGCCACCTGATCGGCGAATAGGCGGCGCCGTGCTGACGGACCGGCGTCGTTCGCTCGCTTGTCTCGCGGCCGGGCTGTTGAGTCACTGGCCGATATTCGCCCAGGCTGGGGGCGAGCGGCGCCTACTCATCGTCGATTCGCAGCACGGCAACCCCTATGACGAGATCCGCGCCGCGCTGCTTGCCAGTCTCGCGGCGGCAGGCTGGCACGAGGGCCGCAACCTGCACGTCACCCTACGCGCGGTGGGCAATGACGTCGCAGTCGGCGAGCGCCTGCTGCGCGAGCGGGCCGATGCCCACGACGTGATCCTGGTGGGCGGCACGGTGGCCACCCTGGCGGCGAAGAACGCGCTCTATGGCCGTCACGAACGCCCGGTGGTGTTCGTGGCGCCCACCGACCCGGTCGGCATCGGCGTGATCGACTCGTTCGAACGGCCGCCACCGGCCAATTTCACCGGCGTGAGTTATCCGGTCCCGGTCCGGGCGCGCCTGCGCTTCATCCGCCAGCTGCTGCCGAACGCCCGCCAATTCGGCTTGATCTACGCCGACATGCCACAATCGCACAGCTACAACCAGTGGTTGCGTGAGCTGGTCCGCCAGGATCCTGAATTCGAAGGGGCTGACCATCCACTACCGCGCCGTGCCCCTCGTCACCGGCGAGCATGGCGACAAGGCCATGGCCGAGGCCGCCATTCCATTCATCCGCGAGCTGGATGCGAGGGTGGATGCATTCATCAAGCCCAACGACCAGATGGGCACCCGTCGTTCTTTCGCCGAAGCAGTGCATGCGCATGCCAGCAAGCCGTTGATCGGCATCACCCGGGATGACGTCATGGCCGGCTGGGGGGCCACGGCTTCGGTCTATCCCTCGCACGAAAGCATCGGCCAGCAGGCGGCGGCGATGATCCGCAAGCTGCTGGCGGGCCTCGCGCCGGCGCAGATCCCGCCGGAGTGGCCGAAGAAGTACGGTTTTGCGGTCGATCTGAACAAGACCCGCCACTTCGGCATTACCGTGCCGATCCAGATCCTGCGTCTGGCCGGGCGCAACATCGTGCGCTAGGCCTCACCGCGATGAAGCTCAAGCACAAGATCCCGCTCATCACCATCAGTCTGCTCCTGCTGGTGATGCTGTTCGCCGCCGCGGTGAGCCTGCACCAGTTCCGCAGCAACTATCGCGAAGCCATCCTGACCGGCGCTATCGGTGTCGGCAGCAGTCTCAACACCCTGGTGTCCGAACTGCTCGCCCTGGGCTTGCCGCTCGATTCGCTCGATGGCATGGATGAGCGCCTGCTGCGCATGCTGCGCGAAAATCCTTATCTGGCCTATGCCGCCATCGTCGATCTAGAAGGGCGGCCGGTCTATCACAGCGATGCCCGCCTGGTTGGACGCCGCTTCGACGATGCGGCCATGCGCCGGGCGCTCGCCGCCGATGCGCCGCTCATCCAGCGTTACCCGCGCTTCGATGGCCAGGTGTACGACGATGTCAGCCTCCCGGTGCGCGACGGCCGGCCGCCGGGTCGGCCTCATCCGCCTCGGCTATGACGTGCGCCAGGTCAGCGACAAGGTGTGGGCGATGGCCTGGCGGGGCGGGATCATCTTCATTGCCGCATTCGTGCTTCTCGCCGTGCTCATCAACCTGCTTTTGTCGCGCATGGTGTCGCGCCGGGTGGAGGCCCTGGCCGAGCACGCCGGCGCCATCGCCGATGGGCGTTTCGAACCCCGCCCGCCCGGACGGGCGGGCGGCGACGAGATCGACGCATTGGGCGATGCGCTCGATACCATGGCGGTCACCCTGCGCGAGCAGGTGCGCGCCTTGCGCGCCAGCAACACCTCGCTGGCGCTGGCCAAGGAGGGTGCCGAGCAGGCCAACCGCGCCAAAACCGCGTTCCTCGCCAACATGAGCCATGAATTGGGTACACCGCTCAACTCGGTGCTCGGTTTCGCCCAGTTGCTGGCGCGCGATGGGCGCCTGCCCGGCGACGCGCGTGCCCAGGTGGACAGCATCGTCCAGAGCGGCCGCCAGTTGCTCGACCGGATCAACGACGTGCTGGAGATCGCACGCATCGAATCCGGCCACGGCCGCTTGCAGGTGGTGGTATTCGACCTGCGCGCGCTGCTGGGCACCCTGGTCGAGGTGATGCAGCTGCGCGCCGAGAAGCGCGGTCTCGAATTCCGGGTCGAGGCCGACTGAAGTGCCCTGCCGCGTTACGTCGAGGCCGACGCGCATCGCTTGCGCCAGGTGCTGGGCAATCTGATCGACAACGCCATCAAGTTCACCGAGCGGGGCGGTGTGGCGTTGCGACTGCGACCGGAGGATGGTCGCCTGCGTTTCGAGGTCGAAGACAGTGGTCCGGGCATCGCTGTCGCCGACCAGACGCGCCTGTTCGACCCGTTCTACCAGACCGAACTGGGGATTCGGCGCGGCGAAGGCGCCGGCCTTGGCCTCACCATCTGCCGTGAGTACGTCGAGCGGATGGGCGGGCGCATCGAACTGGAGAGTGTCCCGGGGCGGGGCAGCCGTTTCGCGTTTGCACTGCCCATCGTCGCCGGGCATCCGCTCCCCGGGGACAGCCCGGTGGTCGAAACGGAACCGGCCGCCGGCGTGCCCGTCACGGTCGATGCCAGTGCGCTTGATGCCGGCCAGCGCGCCCGCCTCGCCCAGGCCGCGCTCACCCTCGATGCCGAAGCGGTGCGCGGCCTGATCGCCGAGTTGCGTCCTGCCGCGCCCGCCCTCGCCGGGCGACTGGAGGCCTGGCTGGAGGATTATCGCTTCGACGAGATGGAGCGCTTGCTGGCTGCGGAGGGGCCGACCCGGGGTGATGTATCCGCGTGACGCGGCGGGAGGCCCGTGTTGCGTGGATGGTTTGCGCCTGAACCGCACGGGAGTAGAATCAGCATGTGCGAATATTTGCAAACATTCGAAAGCGTGGATGCCCTGAACTACCCGCATGGGTAGTGGCGTTCAATAGTCGAATGGTTTAGTCTGGTATTGAATACGAATCGCGTGGAAACCACCATGAAAACACTTGTCCCGCCCCGCTCTTCGTCCGTTCCCGTCCGTTCCCCCGGGCGGATACTTGCCGTCACCCTGGGCATGCTGGTGTGTGCCGCCAGCGCCGGGGCCGGCGGTCTGGTCGCGGTGCCCGCTCCGCAGGCCGGCGCCTGCCCCGTGTTCATGACCGAGTCGGAGTGTCGCGGCCACGTCGAAACCCTGGCCCGCCTGAAAGGCACCGATCTCCTCACCTACCTTGCCGTCACGGAAGCCGCCTTGCGCGAGAGGGCTTGGCTGTGTGGCGGTGGGCGCTACTATCTGCGTCTGGCCGGCCTGCCCTCCCGCTGAACATTGTTTGACCCGGCCGGCGTGGCCGACCGGGGTGGTCCGGTCGCACGGACTGTGGCAGACTGCCGCCCGTGCGCCCCTACGAACTCTGGATCGGCCTGCGCTACACCCGCGCCAAGCGCCGCAATCACTTCATCTCGTTCATCTCCCTGGTGTCCATGCTCGGCATCGCCCTGGGCGTGATGGCGCTCATCGTCGTCATGGCGGTGATGAACGGCTTCCAGCACGAGTTGCGCGCGCGCATTCTCGGCGTGGCGGCGCACATGGAGATCAGCGGCCCCGCCGGGCGGCTCGAAAACTGGCCGAGCCTGGCGCGACAGGTCGCCGCGCATCCGGGGGTCCTCGGCAGCGCCCCCTACGTCAATGCCCAGGGGCTCCTGGCCATGGCCGGCGAGACCCGGGGGGCCCTGATCCGCGGCGTTTCACCGGCGCACGAGCCGGCGGTGACTGATCTTGCCCAGCGCATGCGCTCCGGACGCCTGGAAGACCTGGAGCCGGGGGCGTTCCGCATCCTGCTCGGCAGCGAACTGGCGCGCGCACTGGGTGCCTTTCCCGGCGACCGGGTCACCCTGATCGCGCCCCAGGGTGTGGTCACCCCGGCCGGCATGCTGCCCCGCATGAAGTCGTTCAGCGTCGCGGGGATCTTCGAGATGGGCATGCATGAATATGACGCCGGTTTGGCGCTCATCCACATCGAGGATGCGCAAAGGCTGTACCGCCTCGGCGATGCGGTCTCCGGCCTGCGGCTCAAGCTTGCCGACATGGATCGCGCCCCCTGGTTGACCCGCGAACTGGCGATGAGCCTCGAGGGCGATTACTACATCTCCGACTGGACCATGAGCCACGAGACATTCTTCCGCGCGGTGCAGATCGAAAAGCGGATGATGTTCATCATCCTCACCCTGATCGTTGCGGTGGCCGCGTTCAACATCGTATCCACCCTGGTCATGGCGGTCACCGACAAGCTTGCCGACATTGCCATCCTGCGCACCCTGGGCGCGAGTCCGGCCAGCATCATGGCCATATTCATGGTCCAGGGTAGCCTGATCGGGGTGATCGGCACCGTTCTCGGGGTGGCGAGCGGGGTCACACTCTCGCTCAACCTCGGTGCCCTGGTGCCCTGGCTGGAGCGTGCGCTCGGCTTCGATCTGTTTCCGGCCGATGTCTACTACATCTCCGAACTGCCCTCGCGCCTGGCCTGGGGCGATGTCGCCTGGGTGGGGGGCGTGGCCCTGGGCCTGGCCTTCCTCGCCACCCTTTATCCGAGCGCCCGCGCCGCACGGGTGCAGCCGGCGGAGGTTTTGCGTTATGAGTGAGGCGGTGATCGCCGCACGCGGCCTGAAAAAGAGCTACTGGCAAGGGCGGATCGAGGTGCCGGTGCTGGCCGGGGTCGAATTCGTCATTGGCCGCGGCGAACGGGTGGCGGTGGTGGGCGCATCAGGCTCGGGGAAGAGCACCCTGCTGCATGTGCTGGGCGGGCTCGACCGGCCCGATGCCGGTGAAGTCCATCTGCTCGGCGAGCCGCTCGCAACACTTTCGGAAAACGCGCGCGGCCGCTTGCGCAACCACGGTCTTGGGTTTGTGTACCAGTTTCACCATCTGCTGCCCGAGTTCACCGCTCTGGAAAACGTCGCCATGCCGCTGCTGATTCGCCGCGTCGGACGTGCCGAAGCCCTGGCCGCAGCGCGCCTGTGGCTGACCGAGGTGGGGCTCGGCCACCGTATCGAGCATCGCCCCGGCGAGTTGTCCGGCGGCGAGCGTCAGCGCGCCGCCATCGCCCGCGCGCTGGTCACCGGGCCGGCATGCGTGCTGATGGACGAACCGACTGGCAATCTGGACCGCCATACCGCCGAACACATCCAGGACACCCTGATCGAACTCAACGAACGCCACAATGTCGCCCTGCTCATCGTCAGCCACGACCTCGCTCTGGCGGCGCGCATGCAGCGGGTGCTGGAACTGCGCGATGGCGTCCTGATGCCGCTGGAGAGGCCGCTGGAACGGCATTAACAGCCCGGCGTGCTCCTGTTAGACTTGATCTTCTTGCGTCGACCGAATGCGGTGGACGTGCGAGGAGACGCCAATGCACACAACAAAATATTCGATCCCCAAACCCTGGATTCGCATCCTGGCCGTGGCCACACTTGCAGGCGGCCCCTTGGTGGCCCTGGCTACGGGCATCCCCGCCGATGCGGCGGTGGACCCGGCCAGCCCGCACAAGACCCTGAAGCCTAAGGTAAATGCCAACAGCGGTCGTCTTGAATGGGTGGCGCACGAGCGTGACCTCACCCCCTGGCTGAGCCTGAGCCGGCTTGATCGGCGCGAGACACCGCGTCCGCGCAAGGTCGAGCTTGCCGGGCCGCTCGCCGGCGATGCCGAACGTGGCCGGGCGATCGCTTTTTCCGGGCGTGGCAATTGCCTGAACTGCCATGAGCTGCCCGGCGATGACTGGCCTGGCACGTTCGGCAGCACCCTGGTCGGGTACGGTCGGCACCAGCATCGTGACGCGGACGTATACCAGCAGGTGTTCGACGCGCGCCTGTTCAATCCAAATTCGGTGATGCCTCCCTACGGCACTTTCGGCCTGCTCACCGAGCAGGACATCCGCGACCTGGTCGCCTATCTGCAAAGCCTGAAATGAAAGAGCCGGCCATGCCTACCCGACTGCCCCGCGCCTTCCTGCTCGGCCTGATGCTGGCCGCGCCGGTCTCTGCCCTGGCGAGCGAGCCGCCGCCTTACCGCGAGCTCGATCCACTGGAAGAGTACCCGCCCCGGGTCGAGGGTGACCGGCTGTTTTCCAATACCTATCCGCTCTGGCGTGACCGGTCCCGGATCGATCCGGCCCTGGCCGGCAATCCGGAACAACACTGGAAGCTGAACTGGAAGTTCATGGACCCGCCCTTCAACCGCTCACTGCATGGCGGCCATCTCGCCCTGGAGCGGGGCGGCCAGCTCTATGCCGGGCTCAACCGCGGTGGCGCGTTCGCCCGTTGCCTCGGGGCGCGCAATGGCCGCCTCAAGGGGCTTCGCGCTGGATATCCGCGCTATCGGGCCGATCTCAAGCGGGTGGCCGGGCTGGAGGAGGTGATCGAACATTGCGCGGCGCAACGCGGCGAGGTGCTGGAGAACGGCAGCTATGACAACAGCGCCGTGTCGCTCTACATCGCCAGTCACAGCAATGATGCGCCGATCCGCATCGACGTCAGCCGCGGTCCGCTCAAGGCCGCATTCGAGCGGGGTCGCGAGGCCTGGCACAGCAAGGCCGGTCGATTCAACTTCGCCTGTTCGTCCTGCCATGTGCGCAACATCGGCCGCCATCTGCGCGGCAACGTGCTGACCACGCCGTTCGGCGATGTCACCCATTACCCGGTCTATCGCACCCGCTATGACCTGGAGTCGCTGCATGTGCGCATGATCGGCTGCCAGCTCGATTCGGGCACCCAGCCCTTGAAACCCGGTAATCCGGTGTACACCGATCTGGAGGTGTTCCTCACCGCCCTGTCGAACGGCTATCCGGTCAAGGTTCCGGCCGAGCGCGACTAGGACTGAAGGCGCCGCCGCCTGCGGCGGCGCATGTAAGCAAGCACGTACATTCGCCATCCGCCCTGCACCAGGCCATAGCCCAGCGCAGCGAGCAGGCTGGCGAGAATAAGGCTGCCGATCAGGTAGGTTTCGCCCAGGCCGAGCAGCCAGTGCCATAACTCAGGCAGGTAGGTGTGCCATCCGGCGGCGGAAAATTGGGGCGGATGCCATCCGGCGTCGATGCGCTCGCCGGTGAGCAGCGCCCCCAGGCTGTAGGCGGCAACGATCAGCGGCCCCCATGTGATCGGGTTGGTATACAGGGTGGTGACCACCGCCACCGGCAGATTGACGCGCAGCAGCACGGCGAGAATGGCCGCCGAGAGCATCTGCAAGGGGCCGGGGATGAGACCGGCGAACAGGCCCACCGCCACCCCGCCGGCGACCGAATGACGATTCAGATGCCACAGGTTGGGGTGGCGCAGCAGCGGCCCGAAGCGGCGCAGATGACGATGCTCGCGTACGCTGGCGTGATCGGGGAGAAACTTGCGGAAATGTTTGCGCGGCATGCGAAAGCGGCGTGAAAAAGGGTGACGGGATGACCGACGGCGCCCATTCTAGTTCGTCGCAGGCGGACGGGGGGCTGCCCTGGCGCATTTTGTTGCTTGCATTCGTCGCCGGGGCGGCGCTGTTGCAAATCCAGGCCAATTTGCCATCGCTGCGTGCATTCTGGCTGCTGCCACCGCTCGTCCTGGTTCTGCCTTTGCTTCCCGAAACGGGGCCCGGGCGCATCCTCCGCGCCATCCTGCTCATCGTCCTGTCTGCCGGGCTTGGTTTCATGTACGCCGCCGGGCGGGCGGAACTCAGGCTCGCAGACGAATTGCCCATCCACTGGCAGGGACGCGACATCGAACTCGTCGGGCGTGTGCTCGGTCTGCCCGAACAAACGCCGCGCGGGCAGCGCTGGGTGCTCGAGCGTGGGCAAGTGCTTACCCCCGGGGCGGTGGTGCCGGAGCGGATCCAGCTCTCCAGGATCCGCCCGGGGCTGGATGAGGCGCCCGTGCGCGGCGGCGACTGTGTGCGCTTGCGGGTGCGTCTGAACCGGCCGCATGGCAGCCTCAATCCGCATGGCTTCGATTACGAGGCCTGGCTCATCGAGCGCGGCATCCGGGCCACAGGTTACCTGCGCGCGGCCCCGTTGTGGACGGACGAGTGCGCGCCTTCATGGCGTGCCCGTTTGGACACCCTGCGTGAATCGATCCGAGACCGTTTCCAGCGCGCCCTGGACGGGCGGACGTATGCCGGGGTGGTGGTGGCGCTGGCGATCGGCGACCAGAACGCCATTCCGAACGAGCAATGGACCCTGTTCCGCAACACTGGCGTGATCCACCTCATGTCGATCTCCGGCATGCACGTCACCCTGCTCTCCGCCCTGGTCTATGCCGTGCTGTACCGGCTCTGGCGGCGCCAGCCGGGACTCGTCCTGCGCCTGCCGGCGCGGCGCGCGGCGACCCTGTTGAGCCTGCCGGTGGCGGTGGGCTATGTGCTGGTGGCCGGGTTCGGCATTCCCGCCCAGCGCACCCTGTACATGTTGTTGCTGGTGGCCCTGGCGCTCTATTTCGACCGCCTGCACTCACCCATGCGCGTTCTTCTCGCCGCCGCTGCGCTGGTGGTGCTGATCGACCCCTGGGCGGCGCTGGCGCCGGGTTTCTGGCTGTCGTTCGGGGCGGTCGCGGCATTGTTCTATGCCAGCGTCGGCGCCCTGGGTCGCTTGCCCCTGCCTGTACTCTGGATCAAGACCCAGTGGGTGGCGACTCTGGCGCTCGCACCGGCACTGCTGGCGCTGTTCGGCGAGGTTTCGCTGGTCTCTCCCCTCGCCAATGCATTCGCCATCCCGCTCATCAGTCTGGTGGCGGTGCCCGCCGCATTGGTCGGCATGCTCCTGCCCTGGGACGGTGGACTCTGGCTCGCGCACGAGGCCGTGTCGATCGTCATGCATGGCCTGTACTGGCTCGATCGTCTGCCGCAGCCGGTGTGGTTCGGGCCCCGGCCCGGAGCCTGGGCGCTCGGCCTGGCCCTCGTCGGGGTCGCCGTGCTGCTCATGCCGCGCGGTCTGCCCGGACGCTGGCTAGGGGCGCTGTTGTTCCTGCCGCTCCTGTTGCCCCGTCTGGAACGACCTGGGGCGGGGGAATACTGGCTGGACGTGCTCGATGTCGGTCAGGGCAACGCCATCCTGGTGCGCACCGCGCGGCATGTGCTGCTCTATGACAGCGGCCCCCGCCATGCCACGGGCGAGGATGCCGGACGGCGCGTGGTGTTGCCGTTCATGCGCGCGCACGGGCTGCGGCGTCTGGATGCATTGCTGGTCTCGCACCCGGACGCGGACCACCATGGCGGCACGGCCGCCATCCTTGCCGACTTGCCGGTGGATCGGGTCGCGGCCTCGTTTGCGCTCGAGGTCCCGGACGGGCGTAGGGCGGCGCGTTGCGAGGCGGGTGACGGCTGGCAATGGGACGGGGTCGTTTTTCACATCCGCCATCCACCCGCGCGCCAGTACGCCATGCCGGGATTTTCCGACAACGACCGCAGTTGTGTGCTGCATGTCGAGGCGGCGGGCGGAAAAACGCTGTTGACCGGTGACATCGGCCGTCTGGCCGAGATGAGCCTGGTCGAGGACCAGGCCGGCAAGCTTGCCGCAGACATTTTGCTCGCCCCGCATCACGGCAGCCGCAGTTCATCTTCCGCCGCCCTGCTGGATGCGGCCCGTCCCCGATTCGCGCTGATTTCAGTGGGGCGCCGCAATGCATACGGGCACCCCCACCCCGAGGTGCTGGGCCGATACCGCGCCCTTGATAGCACGATTCTGCGCACCGATCAGCACGGCGCAGTGCGCCTGAGGGTGAAGACAAGCGGCATCGAGGTCGAAAAAGCCCGGGAGCGCATGCGCCGCTACTGGCATCAATGAAATCCATCCGCGAACGATCCACGTTTCATGCATGGGTTGACATCCTCCCCCGCCTAAAGTCGGGGGATTCCTGCTGCGCTCAAGCGCGGCATCGAGCCGCCCCTGAGTCGCTTCGGTGGGTTCCTGCTGCTGGCGGCACTGCTTCGCCGCTCACTTCACAGGCGCAACGGGCGTGCCCCGCCCTGAGAATGTTGATCGCGCCAACCACATCGGCGTTTTCCTCGAAGCCGCAGGTCGCGCACCGGAACTGCGCTTGCGTCTTCCGGTTATCCGCCGACACATGACCACACGTAGGGCACGTCCGGCTTGTGTTCTGCGGCGGCACGGCGATGAGATGCCCGCCGATCCACGTCAGCTTGTAATCCAGTTGGCGGCGGAACTCGAACCAGCCTTGGTCGAGGATGGATTTGTTCAAGCCGGACTTGGCCCGAATGTTCTTGCCTGGTTGCTCGGTATTGCCCGCCGCCGACTTGGACATGTTCCGCACCTGCAAGTCCTCGATACACACCATCGCGTGGTTTTGGCTGATTGTGGTCGTGGCCTTGTGCAGGTAGTCGCGGCGGGCGTTGCCGATCCGGGCGTGGATGCGCTGGACGCGGGCTTTCGCCCTCTTCCAGTTGTTGCTGAACTTGGTCTTGCGGCTCATGGACTGCTGCGCTTTGCGCAATGCAATCTCATGCCGCATGAAGCTGTTGAGTGGGGCGTAGAACGTGCCGTCCGACAGCGTGGCGAAGCGTGTAATGCCCATATCGATGCCAACTGCCCCACCATTCGGAATCGGCTGCTCGACCTCGCGCTCGGTCTGGATCGACATGAACCATTTGCCCGCACTGCACGACACCGTAACATTCTTCACCGCGCCCAATACGTCGCGGCTATTGCGGTAGCGCAGCCAGCCGAGTTTGGGCAGAAAGATGCGGTTGTTGCCCTGGTCGAGCTTGATCTGTTTCGGATCGGGGTAGCGGAAGCTGTCGTGCTGGCCCTTTTTCTTGAAGCGCGGGAAGGCCGCGCGCTTGGCGAAGAAGTTGGCGTAGGCGTGATCCAAGTCTTTGAGCGTCTGTTGCAGCGGATGGGTCGGCGCATCGGCCAGCCACGGCGTTTCCGGCCCATTGCGCCACTCGGTGAGCAGCTTGCACAGTCCGGCATAGCCGAGCTTCTTCTCACCGCGCTCGTAGCGGGCCGATTGCAACGCCAACGCCTTGTTGAACACAAACCGGCACGACCCGGCAAAGCGGCGCATCTGGCGCTGCTGTTCGCCGGTCGGCATCAGTTCGTATTTGAAGGCTTGGAGGCGTTGCATGGCGCGAGCATAGTTTGGTCTATGAGCAACGACAACGATATTCGCCACGGAAGACATTGCGTCTTTCTGATGCATGTGCACTTGGTCTTCGTAACCAAGTACCGCCGGAACGTCTTCACCAAAGAGATACTGGACGACTTGCGCGGCATCTTCGCCAGCGTCTGCGCCGACTTCGAGGTGGAACTGGTGGAGTTCGACGGCGAGGACGATCACGTCCACCTGCTGGGTGAATTACCCGCCCAAGGTCGCCGTCCTACTTCGCTGGTAGCTGCGGCGGAGCCCCCATCGAGATCATCCGCCAGTACATCGAACAGCAGCAAACGCCACACTGACCACAAAGGACGCCTACGGCGTCCGCGCTATCCTTCCCCAGCCTAAAGGCCGAGGCTTGTCGAGCACAGGGGTCAATTTATGCAGGCCTCGTCACATCCTGACTCCGGAATGTCATCTATCTTGATGACTTTCAATGATGTTTTTTATGTATTTGATTTTAAAAGGATCGCAATTTCGAGCAAAAATTGGTCGAGGTCGTAAAAGAGGTCTTGCGATAGGCACTTGCGCTCCCTGTCCAAAGATTTTCCACAAACTTGTCCACAGATTCTGTGGACAAAAAAATCGCTGCGCCTGGCTCGAAAAGACCGTGTCGAAACCTGCCACCGGGCAGGATCAAACCGCCGCTTCGCCGGTCTCGCCGGTGCGGATGCGCACCGCTTGCTCGACCGGGCTGACGAAGATCTTGCCGTCGCCGATCCTGCCGGTGCGGGCGGACTTGACGATGGCGTCGATGGCGGCTTCGACCAGGCTGTCGGCGACCACCAGCTCCATCTTCACCTTGGGCAGAAAGTCGACCACGTACTCGGCGCCGCGATAGAGCTCGGTGTGCCCCTTCTGGCGGCCGAAGCCCTTGACCTCGGTGACGGTGACGCCATTGACGCCGATGGCCGACAGGGCCTCGCGCACTTCGTCCAGCTTGAACGGTTTGATGATGGCTTCGATCTTTTTCATGGCTTGACCTCGTTTGGATCGCCTTCCCGGAGCGGGGCCGGGTAGCGGTTGGTGATGGGGTAGCGGCGGTCGCGGCCGAAGCCGCGCGGGGTGACGCGCAGGCCGGGGGGCGACTGGCGGCGCTTGTATTCGGCCCGGTCGATCAAGCGCACGACCTTCGCCACGGTGTCCGCGGCGTGTCCGGCGGCGATGATCTCGGCCGGCGACTGGTCGCGTTCGACATAGCGTTCCAGGATGGCGTCGAGTTCCTCGTACGGCGGCAGGCTGTCCTGGTCGGTTTGATCCGGGCGCAGTTCGGCGCTGGGCGGCCGGGTGATGATCCGTTCCGGGATCACCTCGGCGTGACGGTTGCGCCAGCGCGCCAGCCGCCACACCCAGGTCTTGGTCACGTCCTTGAGCACCGCCAGGCCGCCCGCCATGTCGCCATACAGGGTGGCGTAGCCCACCGCCATCTCGCTCTTGTTGCCGGTGGTGAGCACCAGCTTGCCGAACTTGTTGGACAAGGCCATCAGCAGGGCGCCGCGGATGCGGGCCTGGAGGTTCTCCTCGGCAAGGTCGGGCGGATGACCGGCGAAGGCCGGGGCAAGGGTGGCGAGATAGGCGTCGAACACCGGCCCGATCGATTCGACGTCGTAGCGCACGCCGAGATTGGCGGCGAGCTTCGCCGCGTCGGCAAGGCTGATGTCGGCGGTGTAGGGCGAGGGCATCATCACCGCGTGCACCCGCGCAGCACCCAGTGCATCGACGGCGATGCACAGCGTGAGGGCCGAATCGACGCCGCCCGACAGACCCACCAGTGCGCCGGGGAAGCCGTTCTTGCTGACATAGTCGCGCACCCCGGTGACCAGCGCGGCATACAGGGCCTCTTCGTCCACCGGCAATTCGCTGTGATCGCCGTGCAGATCGATTCGTCCGTCCGCGCCGCGCTCGATGTCGAGCCAGAATAGCCCTTCGACGAAGGCGGGGTACTGCGCTGTCAAACGGCCCGCGCTGTCCAGGGCGAAGGATGCGCCGTCGAACACCAGCTCGTCCTGGCCGCCGACCAGGTTGAGATAGACCATGGCCAGCCCGGTCTCGTCGATGCGTTCGCGCAACACGCGCTGACGCTCGCCTTCCTTGCGCAGGTGGAAGGGCGAGGCATTGAGCACCAGCAGGGCCTCCGCGCCGGCGGCGCGGGCCTGCGCGGCGGGTCCGGGTTCCCAGACGTCGGCGCAGATGTTGAGGCCGAAGCGGATGCCCTCCAGATCGAAAATGCAAGCGGCCTCGCCCGAGTGGAAGGTGCGCACCTCGTCGAACACTGCGTAATTGGCCAGCCGCTGCTTGCGGTATACGGCTTCCACCCGTCCGTCGCGCAGGAGGGCGGCGGCGTTGTAGCGACGTTCCGCCTCGGCCTGTGGGAAACCCACCACCACCGCGAGGCCGGCCGGCAGCGCGGCGGCCAGCGCCTCGAGCTGGCGCGCGTTCTCGCGGTAGAAGTCGGGGCGCAAGGCGAGATCCTCGGGCGGGTAGCCGCACAGCGCCAGCTCCGGGGTCAGCATCAGATGCGCGCCGCCGGCCCGGGCCGCCCGCGCCAGTTCGAGGATGCGGCCGGAATTGCCGGCGAGGTCGCCGACGGTGGCGTTGAGTTGGGCGAGGGCGAGTCTCATGGTCGGCAATGATGCCCGTCCGGCCGGGGCGCTTCAAGCCGGGGCGGGAGACGGGTAGGATCATGGCCCATTCCATGCTCCTCCGGTCATCCGCATGAACGATACCTTCAAGCCCCTGGTCGAGCCGTCCGCCGGACTCATCACGCTCACCCATGTGATCTATGGCCTGCATGCATTCAGCGCCGTGAGCGGGCTGATGAGCGCCGCATTCGTGCTCACCGCATTCCTCACCGGCTGGCCGTCGATCCTCGCCGTGATCCTGAGCTACATGAAGCAGCGCGAGGCGCGCGGTACCTGGCTGGAGTCGCACAACCGCTGGCAGATCCGCACATTCTGGTTCGCCCTGTTCTGGGTGCTGGCGGCCGGTCTATTGGCCTTGACCCTGGTGGGCATCCCGCTCGCCATCGCCATTGTCCTGGCGGCCGGAATCTGGGTGATCTACCGCATCGTGCGTGGCTGGGTCGCACTCGCCGGCGAGCGGCCGATGCCGCTCTGAACCGAGTCGCGCCGGGCGCGCGCAGACCGATGCCGCCCGGCCCAAATACCCCCACAGTCAAAGACGGCATTCGCGCATTTTCACATTCCTTAAATGTGGTCGAGGTAGTCTTAGCCTCCGCCCACAAAACTAAAACCTGTAACAGGCTGTTGAAAAACGTCGCGAGGGTGATCCGATGCAAGGCGCACGGAGCGCAGCGACCGAGAAAACGAGCGCAGCGCGTTTCAGCGAAGGCGGGCATCGGCGCAGCTGATCGAGCTACGCGGCCAAAGCCCACACCGCGCAACGCAGCCGATGGCCCACTGCAGTCGTTTTTCAAAAGCCTGGCAACCCGCCCCAAGACTCCCCGGGCTGCGCGCACGTGGGCGGAAACAGGAAGGCAGGAGGTGAAGGATGCATGTGAGCACCCACATTGATGCCGCCGGTGTAGCGGAGCTGAGTCTGCTCGGTCGGCTGGACGTCGAGGCCCATGCCGAGTTCGCCGCGGCTTGGGAAGCGGCCCTGGCGCGCCCGGAGGTAAGGGGGCTGACCCTGGACATGGGCGATGTCGAATACGTCGACAGTTCCGGGCTGGGCATGTTGCTGGTCCTGCACCGGGCCGCCGCCGCGCGTCGCGTGGACGTCACACTGCGGGCTTGCAGGCCGCATTTCAGGCAGGTGTTGCGGGCGACCAATTTCACCCGCCTGTTCCGGGTCGAAGATCGGCTTTGCAGCGGTATTGATGGCGAGGAGGGGACGCGATGAAGCTGTTGATCGCCGAACATGACGCAGGCCGCGCGGCCGAGCTCAACGCCTGGTTGCAGGCCCAGGGGCACGAAGTGATGCGGACCGGCTCCTGTCGCGGGGCGCAGACGTTGTTCAAACGCCATCGCCCCGATCTGGTACTGATGGATGTGCGCCTGCCCGACCTCGATGGCTATGCCTGTGCCCGGCGCATGGCGGCGCTGGCCGAGGATGGTCTGTCGCATGTGTTGCTCACCGTGGCCCGACGCGAGGACATCACCCTGGAGCAGTTCATCTCCAGCGGCGCTGTCGATTTCATCGACGAACCCATCGAGCCGACCCTGCTCGCGGCCAAGCTCGCGGGGTACGAACGCATGCGTCAGGTGTACCGCCAGCTCGACCGCCATCGCCAGCGTCTGCATCATGAAGTGAAGCTGGCAAAACACATGTTCGACCGAATCCTCGACCGCAGTCCGAAGGAGATCGAGGCGTTCAAGCACTGGATCCTCGCCGCCGGCCATTTCAGTGGCGACCTGCTGGTGTATGAGCGCACACCCGACAACGCCATCCACATCCTCATGGGTGACTTCACCGGGCATGGGCTCACCGCCGCAGTGGGCGCCCTGCCGACTGCGGACGTCTTTTTCGCCATGACGCGCAAGGGCCACGGCGTGGCCGAGATTGCCGCCGAGATCAACCGCAAGCTGCATGTGCTGCTCCCCACCGGCCAGTTCTGCGCCGGCATCCTCGCCTGCCTGTCGCCGGGCGATGCGACCCTGGAAGTGTGGAGTGGCGGCCATCCACCGCTGATCCTGCTCGATGCCGCACAGCAGGTGGTGGGTGAGCTGCATGCCGACAAGTTTCCGCTCGGCATCGTCGGCGATGGCGAATTCGACGCCTCCACTGTGCGGGTCGATCTGGCCGGGGTCGATACCGTGCTGCTGTGCAGCGATGGCCTGCTGGAAGCGCGCAACCCCGCCGGCGAGATGTTCGGCGAGCGCTATCTGCAAAGCCTGATGGCTACCCACCGGACGCAGGACGGCCTGTGTCTGCTGGAGCGCATCAAGCGTGGCCTGGTGCATTTCCTGGACGGGTTGGAGCCGCATGACGATGTCTCGGTGCTGACCATCGACATGCGCAGCGTGAGCCGGGCGGCATGAATCTCGATCAGCGCGGACCCGATTCAGAACCGGCTTTGCCTGAAGTGTCCGAGGGCACCAGGGCGCCAAGCCCTTCCTGGCTGGATATGCTCGAGCAACTTCCGGACGGGGTGATGCGGATCGATTCCGACGGCCGCCTGCGTTATGCCAATCCAGCCGCCGTGCGCATGCTGCGCCTGGACGCGGAGGATCTGGCGGGCGGCATGTTCGGCTATCCCTTGCTCGAAGGCGAAGTGCAGGAGATTTCCGTCCACACACGCCGCGGTCAGCGGCAACGGGCCGAACTGCATATCCTGTCGATCGCCTGGGGCGAGGGACGCAGCTGGCTTGCATTGTTGCGCGCAAAGCATGGACAGACCCCGCAGAGCGATCCGCATGCCTCCGTTAACCCGCTGTCGCATGCGATCGTCCAGAACGCGCCGCTCGCCATCCTGGCGCTCGATACCGAACTCAAGGTCACCCTGTGGAACCGAGCGGCCATCGAGATGCTGGGCTGGGAGGATTTCGAAGTGCTGGGGCGCCCCCCCCCGCCTGGCCGAGGCTGCCGCGCAATCCCTGGCGGGCCTCGCCCAGGCTGCGCTCGATGGTCAGGGCATGCGCGGCCGCGAGCTGAACGATCTCGCCCGGCGCGATGGTCGGCGCATCGACGTGCAGGTGTGGTCGACCCTGCTGCCCAATCGTGATGGCGAGGCCAAGGGGGCAATGCTGATCTTGCATGACATCAGCGCGCGGCGACGCAGCGATGCGCACCAGCATGGTCTGGCCGGGCGCGACCCCCTCACCGCGCTGATCGACCGGGCGCATTTCCGCAAGGCCCTGCGCCGGGTGCTGGCGGCACGGCGGCAAAATCGCTCGCGGGCACCCTTGATGCTGCTCAAGCTCGACATCGACCGGTTCAAGATCGTCAATCGCTCGCTCGGCCAAGTCGGTGGCGATCATCTGTTGCAGCAGGTGGCGCAACGTCTGGCCGGGAGCCTGTACGAGAATGACCTGCTCGGCCGCACCGGTTCGGACGAGTTTGGCATCCTGCTCAACGACACGCGTCAGATCCAGGATGGCGCCCGCGTCGCCGAGCGCCTGCAGGGCCTGTTCAGCGAGCCCTTTCCGCATGGCGGGGAGCGCTATTTCCTCAGCGCCAGCATCGGTATCGCGGTCTACCCGCGCGATGGCCATAAGGTCGATCAATTGCTCGATGCCGCCGATCATGCCTTGGCCCAGGCAAAGAAGGCCGGCGGCGGCGGTATCGCCCATTACACCGATGAATATGATCATCAGGCGCGCAACCTGCTGGCGCTGGAAGGCAAGCTGCGTCAGGCGGCCGGCAATGACGAGCTGTTTTTGGTCTATCAGCCCCAGTTCGATCTCGCCAGTGGCCAGTTGCGCGGGGTCGAGGCCCTGCTGCGCTGGCAGCATCCGGTGCTCGGCATGGTGCCGCCGGGCGAATTCATCCCGTTGGCCGAGACCAGTGGCGCCATTCACGCCATGGGCTCCTGGGTGCTGCGCCAGGCCTGTCGCCAGTTGCGCGCTTGGCAGGCGCGGGGAGGGGCGCCGCGCCTAGCGATCAACCTGTCGCCGCGCCAGTTCCAAAGCCGCGAGCTGGTGGACGAGATCACCGCGGTGATCGGCGAGAGCGGCGTCGATCCATGCGGATTGGAACTGGAACTCACCGAAACCTGCCTCCTCCACGACCTCGCCGAGACCGCGCGCATCCTCACTCGCCTCAAGGCGCTCGGGGTGCGTCTGGCGATCGACGATTTTGGCACCGGCTATTCGAGCCTCGCCTATTTGGCCGAGCTGCCATTCGACACCCTCAAGATCGACCAGAGCTTCGTGCGCAAGCTAACTGAGCACCCGCGCATCGGTGCCATCATCGAGACGATTGGCAATCTCGGTCGGGGACTGGGTCTCAACGTCGTGGCGGAAGGGATCGAGGCCCATGCACAACTCGAGTTCATGCGCCGCATCCACTGCCACGAGGTCCAGGGTTATCTGCTCGCCCGGCCCATGCCGGCCGAGGCGCTGGAAGAGTATCTGGCCGGGCAGCCTAGCCCGGCTTACAGATCGTCCTGAGGCGCGCGCGGGACGCTGGTCGCGGTCTCGGCGTGATCGTCGATGAAGCGGATGCGGGACAGGTTGATCTGGCCGGCATAGCGTTCCGCCACCAAGCGGTGCGCCCCCCGTTGCCAAGTGAGCGTGCGGTTGCGATGTTCCCGGCCATCGAGGGTGCGGATCAACTCGGACTTCTCCTGCGCCGGCCCATGACGTTGGACGAGTGCTTGACTGACGGTTTCGAAATGGCGCGCATCGAGATTGATGAGAATGCGGGTCAAGCGGCCGGCGCGTGCGTACCAGAAGATCGAGTTGACCGGCGCCCCGGCGATGGTCTCGCGCGCGCCATGACGCAGGCTGCATACCTGGTCGGCGGCGGCTGTACGCAGGGGGTGACACTCGATGCGGGCATCGGCGAAGAGTGGGGCGATCTCGGCCCCCAGCATCAGTCCCTTGAATGCCAGCGCGGTCTCGGCCAGTGCCGGCAGCGGACTGGAGAACATGCAAACCAGGGCCACGAGGCGCAGGCGGTGAACGAATCCATGCCCGGTCGCAAGGGCAGGCCGTGAACCCCGCATGGGCTCTGTCGCCCTCCCGGGCCTGAAGGGCTGCAAACGCGAACGATCCAGGATCAACCTGAAATCCTCAGTTGAACTGCGAGAATACAGGGTATCGTCGGTATCCTCGCGGTTTCCCTCACCCCGCCCCCCTCTCCCGGAGGGCGAGGGGAATTCCACCCTTCCCCCTCCGGGGGAAGGGCCGGGGATGAGGGCGCAACGCCTCGACAACCGAGTGCAACTGCGCTTTTTAGGATCAATCCATTTCCTCGATCCAGGCCTGCTGGATGGCTTCGAGGATCTTTTCCCCGGAGCGGTTGGGGTCGTCCTTGAACTCCGGAAGTTCCATCACCCAGCGGTGCAGGTCGGTGAAGCGGATGTATCGCGGGTCGATGTCGGGGTGATGCTCGGCCAGGGCGATGGCGATGTCCAGGGTATCGGTCCATTTCATGTTCGGTGGCCCTCCTTCACCATGTTGATCGAGTACTTGGGGATTTCCACCACCACGTCCTGGCCGCCCATCAGGGCCTGGCAGGACAGGCGTGAGGTGGGTTCCAGGCCCCAGGCCTTGTCGAGCAGGTCGTCTTCCATCTCGGTGGCGGAGGATAGGCTGTCGAAGCCTTCCCGAACCACCACGTGGCAGGTGGTGCAGGCGCATGATTTCTCGCAGGCGTGGTCGATCTCGATGCCGTTTTCGAGCAGGGTATCGCAGATCGATACGCCTTTCTGGGCGTCGATCACGGCGCCATTCGGGCAAAGCTCGACATGGGGCAGGACGATGAGCTGCGGCATTACGCGGCCTCCTTCACTTGGCTGGGCAGGGCGGCGAGCACGCCGTCCCAGAACTCGACGCGGGCGGCCACCGCGCGGCGGGCAGCGGCTTCGGCCTCGTCCCGCTTGCCCGGGTCGTCGCCACACAGGGCGTCGAGCAGGCGCAGGCTCAAGGGGGCGTGGAAATCCTCGTCGAGGTGGATGTGACGTTTGAGATAAAAATGGAAGATGGGCGCTTGCGCCTCGGTGACGGCCATGCGTTCGAGGAAGGCGCGGAACATGGCCGGGATGATGTGTTCGCGGCCGAGCGCCAGGGCCGCGGCGACGGCATGCGGCCGGCCGCTGGCGATGAAGTCGAAGGTGACGCGGTTGAACCGTCGCGCCGGTTCGGGGATGGTCTCGTCGTCCAGCGCGGCGTCGATGCCGGCGTCACGCACCCGGTCGACGAAGCGCAGCATGCGCCCGGCGTCGGCGCCGATCTCACGCATGGCTTCAATGTAGAGCATGAAATGGCTGGAGAAGGGGTCCGCGCTGCCGGGCGCGCCCTGATCGGTTTCCTCTTCCAGCACCAGTTCGTTGATGAAGCGTTGCACGCTGGCATCGGCGCCTGGGATCCAGGGCCAGCGTGCCGGCGCGACGGTGTGCTGGAGGTATTTGATCAGGGACATGAAGTCCCAGACCGAGTGGACGTGATGTTGCATGAACACGCGCAGGTCATCGAGATCGCGTAGCGCGGCATAGATCGGGTGGGCGTCGAGCGGCTGGCGCAGGGACTGGATGAATTTAGGGCTGAAATGGCTCATGGGGCTTGTCTCGCAAACGGTGATCAGAGACCGATTTCCTCGATGCGGTGGCCGGCCAGGGCGCGCCGCACACCGGCGTCCATGCGCCGGGCGGCGAATTCGACGGTGGCCTGGTTGAGCGCATCGGATGCCTGGCGGATGGCGCGGCCATCGTCGCCGGCGAGGGCTTGCGCCAGGGCCTGCATGGCCGCCTCGATGCGGGCGCGCTCGTTCGGGCCGAGCAGTGCATCGCCGTCTTCGGCGAGGGCGGTCCGGGTTGCGTCGAGCAGGCGCCCGCCGTCCACCTTGAGCTCCGCCAGCTGGCGCGCCGCGACATCGTCCTGAGCGTGGGCATAGGCGTCCTTGAGCATGCGGGCGATGTCTTCGTCGGTCAGGCCGTAGGAGGGCTTGACCGCGATGCTGGCCTCGACGTTGCTGGTGGTTTCCCGCGCCGAAACCGAGAGCAGTCCGTCGGCGTCGATCTGGAAGGTGACCCGGATGCGCGCCGCGCCGGCCACCATGGGCGGGATGCCGCGCAGTTCGAAGCGGGCCAGGCTGCGGCAATCGGAGACCAGTTCGCGCTCGCCCTGCAGGACGTGGATGCTCATCGCGGTCTGGCCGTCCTTGTACGTGGTGAACTCCTGCGCGCGCGCGGCCGGGATGGTCGAATTGCGCGGCACGATCTTCTCGACCAGGCCGCCCATGGTCTCGATGCCGAGGGAAAGCGGCACCACGTCGAGCAGCAGCCAGTCGTCCTGGCGCCGGTTGCCGGCCAGCACGTTGGCCTGCATGGCGGCGCCGAGCGCGACCACCTTGTCGGGATCGAGATTGGTGAGCGGGGTCTGGCCGAAAAACTCGCCTACCGCAGCCTGGATGCGCGGGATGCGGGTGGATCCGCCCACCATCACTACGCCCTGGATGTCGGATGGGCCGAGGCCGGCGTCGCGCAATGCCTTGCGGCAGGGTGTGAGGGTCTTGTTGACCAGGCCGGCGGTGAGCTGGTTGAAGCGGTCCTCGGAAAGATCGAGCTCGAGCAGCTGGCCAGTGGACAGCATGGCGGTGATGTTGACCTCGGGATGCTCGGTGAGGTGTTCCTTGGCCTCGCGCGCCTTGCCCAGGAGCAAGGTCTTGTCGTGGTCGGAGAGCACGTTGAGGCCGGCCTGTTCCAGCATCCAGCAATAGATGCGGCGGTCGAAATCATCGCCGCCCAGGGCTGAGTCGCCGTTGGTGGCCAGCACCTCGAACACGCCCTTGGACAGCTTGAGGATGGACAGGTCGAATGTGCCGCCGCCCAGGTCATACACGGCGTAGATGCCCTCGGCGGCGTTGTCCAGGCCGTAGGCGATGGCCGCCGCGGTGGGCTCGTTGAGCAGGCGCAGCACGTTGAGCCCGGCCAGGCGGGCGGCATCCTTGGTGGCCTGGCGCTGGGCATCGTCGAAATAGGCCGGCACGGTGATGACCGCGCCGATCAGTTCGCCGCCCAGGGCGGATTCGGCACGCGCCTTGAGTGTCCTGAGAATCTCGGCGCCGATCTCGACCGGGCTCTTCACCCCGGCGGCGGTGCGGATCCGCACCATGCCGGGGGCATCGATGAAATGGTAGGGCAGGGTGGCGAGATCGGGGATGTCCTTGAGCCCCCGGCCCATGAATCGCTTGGCCGAGACCATGGTGTTGTGGGGATCCTCGCCGTTGCGGGCGAGCGCTTCGTAGCCGACCCGGCAGCCGCCGTCGGCGCTGTAATGAACCACGGAAGGCAGCAGGGATCGGCCATGCTCGTCATTGAGCACCACGGCCATGCCGTTGCGCACCGTGGCGACCAGGGAGTTGGTGGTGCCCAGGTCGATGCCCACCGCTAGCCGATGCTGGTGCGGCGCGGTGGAAAGGCCGGGTTCGGAGATTTGCAATAAGGCCATTTCGGCGAGTCGTTTGGGCTAGGGGCTAGGGGCTAGGATTTTGCGCATGAGGCCTCGCGGCTTAGCAGGCGGTTGAAAAACGTCGCGAGGATGGCCCGATGCAAGCGCACGGAGCGCTGCGACCGCGGCCTATCAAATCGATCGGCGAGGGAGCCCACGCCGCGCAACACAGCCGATGGCCCACCGCAGTCGTTTTTCAACAGCCTGTTAGGACTCGATGTCATCGTAGGCCTCGCCGATATCGACGAGGAATTTTTCCAGGAACCGGTATTGTCGCAGCACATCGGCGGCCGCGGCATAGTCTCGACGCTCGTCGATCAGGCCGGCGAGCTTTTGCATCAGGCGCTCGGCTTCCGCGCGGGTGGCCGTTTCCAGACGTCCAATGGCGTCGAAATCGGCGTTCGCCACCGCATCGGCGAGCGCCTCGCGGGCGTGCATCTGCCGTTCCAGAAACTCCATGGGCAGCGGCGCGGCGCCCGGCGCCAGGACATCGATGCCCTGCAGACTCAGCAGATGGCAGGCCCGCGCGAACGGCTGCCTGAGGGCCTGATAGGCCTCATTGACCCGGGTCGCCCACTGCACCGTCCGACGCTGTTCGACCTCGCCGGCATGGGCAAATCGGTCGGGATGGATTTCGGCCTGCAGGTCGCGGTAGGCGCGATCAAGCGCCTCGCTGTCGATGGCGAAAGCAGGGGTCAGGCCAAACAGGGCGAAGTGGTTCTGGTCGAAATCCATTCGATGGTGCCGGGGGCGAGGGGCCGGCGCCTCACCGCTCGCCCCGCGCCGATCTCGCACTCTCAAGAAAAAGAAGGGCCGCCCCGAGTTTTCTTGTCCCCATCGGGGGGTGGGCTGGGCGTAGCCCGTCCCTGGGGGCGCTCAGACGTTGAACGATTCGCCACAGCCACACTGCGACTTGACGTTGGGGTTGTTGAACTTGAAGCCCTCGTTGAGTCCCTCGCGGACGAAGTCGAGCTCGGTGCCGTTTAGATAGGACAGGCTCTTGGGGTCGACATAGACCGCCACGCCATGCTGAACGAACTTGATGTCTTCGGGGTCCTCGACATCGACGAATTCGAGCTTGTAGGCCATGCCGGAACAGCCGGAGGTGCGCACGCCGAGCTTGATGCCGAGCCCCTTGCCGCGCTTGGCGAGAAAATTGGCGATGTGCTGGGCGGCCCGTTCCGACAGACTGACCGAGGCGCCGGCGACGGCGGCCGGCCCCATCTTCAGTTTGCCGCCGTCGGTGGTGGTCGATGCGGTACAGGTGTTGGCCATGTCAGGACTCCTTGGGCGGATTGCAGGCGGTGTATTCGCCGCCCTGACCGTGCTTTTGCCTGTAGTCGGCCACTGCGGCCTTGATGGCGTCCTCGGCCAGGATGGAGCAATGGATCTTGACCGGCGGCAGGGCCAGCTCTTCGGCGATCTGGGTGTTCTTGATGGCCATGGCCTCGTCCAGGGACTTGCCCTTCACCCACTCGGTGACGAGCGAGGACGAGGCGATGGCGGAACCGCAGCCGTAGGTCTTGAAGCGGGCGTCCTCGATGATGCCCTGCTCGTTGACCTTGATCTGCAGCTTCATCACGTCGCCGCAGGCGGGTGCGCCCACCATGCCGGTGCCCACCCCGGCGTCGGCCTTGTCGAAGGAGCCGACATTGCGGGGGTTTTCGTAGTGGTCGAGGACCTTTTCGCTGTAACTCATTCGTGACTCTCCTTTCGGAGGGACCAGGGGGTGGGGACCAGGGACTCGTTCAATCTGCACACCGATGGCGCAGCATCAGTACTCGCCCCTGGCCCCTGGCCTCCAGCCCCTAAACATCAATGTGCCGCCCACTGCACGGTGTTGAGATCGATGCCGTCCTTGTACATCTCCCACAGGGGCGACATCTCGCGCAGCTTGCCGATCTTCTCGTGCACGAGCTTGATGGCGTAGTCGATCTCGACCTCGGTCGTGAAACGCCCGAGGGTGAAGCGGATCGAGCTGTGCGCCAGTTCGTCGTTACGCCCCAAGGCCTTGAGCACATAGGACGGCTCCAGGCTGGCCGAGGTGCAGGCCGAACCGGAAGACACGGCCAGATCCTTGATCGCCATGATCAGCGACTCGCCCTCGACGAAGTTGAAGCTGACATTGAGGTTGCCGGCGATGCGCGCTTCCATGTCGCCGTTCACATGCACCTCCTCGATGTCGGAGATGCCTTTGTACAGCTTGTCGCGCAGCATGCGGATGCGTTCGTTTTCGGCATGCATCTCCTTTCTGCACAGCGCGAATGCCTCGCCCATGCCGACGATCTGGTGCGTGGCCAGTGTGCCGGAGCGCATGCCGCGTTCGTGGCCGCCGCCGTGCATCTGGGCCTCCAGACGCGCCCGCGGCTTGCGCCGGACGTACAGCGCGCCGATGCCCTTGGGGCCATAGGCCTTGTGCGCCGAGAAGGACATCAGATCGACCTTGAGCTTACCCAGATCGATGTCCACCTTGCCCGCGGCCTGGGCGGAATCGACATGGAAGATCACGCCCTTCTCGCGGCAGATCTCGCCGAGTCTCGGGATGTCCTGGATCACGCCGATCTCGTTGTTGACGAACATCACCGAGGCCAGGATGGTGTCGGGTCGGATCGCCGCCTTGAATTCCTCGATGTCGATCAGACCGTTGTCCTTCACGCCCAGATAAGTCACCTCGAAACCCTGGCGCTCCAGTTCGCGGCAAGTATCGAGCACGGCCTTGTGCTCGGTCTTCACGGTGATCAGGTGCTTGCCCTTGCCTTTGTAGAAATGGGCCGCGCCCTTGATGGCCAGGTTGTTCGACTCGGTGGCGCCCGAGGTCCAGACGATCTCCTTCGGGTCGGCATTGACCAGCGCGGCCACCTGTTCCCGGGCCTGCTCGACGGCCTTGTCCGCGGTCCAGCCGAAGACGTGGGAACGCGAGGCGGGGTTGCCGAAATGTTCCGTCAGATAGGGGATCATCTTTTCCGCCACGCGCGGATCGACCGGGGTGGTGGCGGAATAGTCGAGATAGATGGGGGTCTTTACCATGGGGGGCTCCGTCAGCCGGCAAGCGCGGTCTTCAGTTCGGCGGTGCCGACGACGCGACGCTTGCGCGCCTGCGTCTCCTTCTGTTGGCACTTCATCTGGCCTTCGACCAGCATGGCCAGGTTCACCGATTCGAGGTATTTATAAATGTGGGCATTGAGTCCGGTCCACAATTCATGCGTCATGCAGGGCTCGTCGTCGTGGCAGTTGCCCAGGCCCCCGCACTGGGTGGCGTCGATGGGCTCGTCCACGGCGCGGATGATGTCCGCGACCGAGATCGCGCTCATTTCCTTGGCCAGGCAATAGCCGCCGCCGGGGCCGCGCACGCTGTCGACGATGCCCTGCCGGCGCAGTCGGCCGAACAATTGCTCGAGGTACGACAGGGAGATGCGCTGGCGTTCGCTGATCCCGGCGAGCGTCACGGGCCCGCGCTCGTGGCGCAGGCCCAGGTCGATCATCGCCGTGACCGCGAAACGCCCTTTGGTGGTGAGCCGCATGATGTTTGCCTCGCTCCGGTGAGTATGGGTGCAGCGACTCTACGATACCCAAATAAAATAGTCAACTAATTCGCGGGCACTAATTCATTCGCGGACGCTGATCCCGCCCGGCACAATACCCAATCAACCTAACAGGCTGTTGAAAAACGACTGCGGTGGGCCATCGGCTGTGTTGCGCGGTGTGGGCTCCGGCCGCGTAGCTTCATCGGCTGCGCCGATGTGAGCCTTCGCTGAAACTCGCTTCACTCGTTTTCTCGGTCGCTGCGCTCCGTGCGCCTTGCACTCGGGCCGCTCACGACGGTTTTTCGAGGCGCCCCTGAAAAATTCGGTTGAACCACAAGCAACTGCCTTATCCGTCAAGCGAGACGAAGCGACTCATCCCAGGGTTTTCCTGTTTTTGCCATAGCATTGAGTATGGTCGGGAGCTCCGTGGTGAAAAATTCAGAATCAATCGACGATCCGGTTCAGGTACTCCGGATCGAAGCTATCCCGTGGCTCCTTCGCCACCTCGATGGCGCAGCCCAGCCGCTTGAGCTCGGCGACGATCCATTCGATGCGTTGGTCGGTGGTCACCGAATGGTCGATCAGGCCATGCACCGCGGTCGCCACCGGGTCGTTCATGTCGGAAACCACCCCATAGGCGGAGAAGCCGAGCTTGCGCGCCGCCGCCTCGATGGCGGCATGCTTTTCCTTCTCGACATCGAGGATGCGGGCGGGAATGCCCACCGCCGTCGCCCCGGGCGGCACATCCTTCACCACCACGGCGTTGGAGCCGACCTTGGCGCCGGCACCCAGGGTAATCGGCCCCAGCACCTTGGCACCGGCGCCGATGATGACCCCGGCCTCCAGGGTGGGGTGGCGTTTGCCTTTTTTCCAGGTCGTGCCGCCCAGGGTAACGCCGTGATAGAGTGTGCAGTCATCGCCGATCTCCGCCGTCTCGCCGATCACCACCCCCATGCCATGGTCGATGAACACCCGCCGGCCGATCTTCGCCCCGGGGTGGATCTCGATGCCGGTGGCCCAGCGCGCGAAATGGGAGGACAGGCGCGCCAGCCATTTCAGGCCCAGGTTCCACAGGCGGTGCGAGAACCGATGCCAGACGATGGCATGCACCCCCGGATAGGTGGTCAGCACTTCAAAAAAGGTACGCGCGGCGGGGTCTCGATCAAATACGACTGCAATGTCTTCGCGCAACTGGCGGAACATGGCGGAATCCTCGGACGGGTCGGCGATTGTCGCAATTCCCGACGATGGCGGTCAATTATTCCATCGTATCGTGTCGCCCGGAGCTTACGGAAAACGCGCCGATCCAACCGATTCCCGCCTCTCCGGGGGCACGCGCGACCCAAGCCGGGGGGGCTCAGAACGGGGTCCACAGGCTGACCTCGCCCAGCTCCGCGCGCGGCCGGTAGGTTTCGAAGAACGGGCGCACCTCGTCGGCCGGCAGCGGCCGGCTGATCAGGTAGCCCTGCACCTTCTCGCAGCCGACGCTGATCAGGTACTTGAGCTGCGCTTCGGTCTCCACCCCTTCCGCGACCACGTCCAGGCCCAGCTTGTGGGCGAGCAGGACGGTGACGTCGCAGATCTCGGCATCGTTGATGTCGGTCTCGATGTCCTTGACGAAGGATCGGTCGATCTTCAGGGTGCGGATCGGGAACAGCTTCAGGTAGGCAAGCGAGGAGTAGCCGGTGCCGAAATCGTCGATTGAAAAAGAAAGTCCGTGTTCGGTGAGCGCGGCCATGGTGGCGATGGTGTTGGCCGGCGAGGCCATCGACATGGATTCGGTGACCTCGATGCCCAGGCTCTCCGGCGGCACGTCGGCCTCGGCGATGAATGTCTTGATCCGCTCCGGCAGGCCGGCGTCCTGGAATTGGCTCGCACTGAGGTTGACCGATACCCTGAGGTCGGCGAAGCCTTCGTCGTGCCAGCGCCGCAGTTGCCGGCAGGCTTCGCGCAACACCCAGTCGCCCAGCGGCAGGATCAGGCCGGTTTCCTCGGCGAGCGGGATGAATTCCATGGGGGGGATCATGCCTCGGCCGGGGTGACGCCAGCGCACCAGGGCCTCCACCGCGCACAGCTTGCCGCGGCGCAGATCGAGCTGGGGCTGGTAATGCAGGACGAACTGGTCCTGGCTCAGCGCGTTGCGCAGGTCGGCCTCCATGGCCATGCGTTCGAGCGCGGCGACGTTCATGTCCTCGCGGAAGAACTGGTAATTGCCGCGCCCGCGCGCCTTGGCGTCGTACATGGCGACGTCGGCGTTCTTGATCAGGCCGCCCACCTCGAGGGCGTCGTCGGGATAGAGGCAGATGCCGATGCTGGGGGAGGTGCGCTGCTCGAAACCGTCGATGAGGTAGGGCTCCGAAACCGACCTGACCAGCTTTTCGGCGACATGGGCGGCATCCGCGGGGGAGTCGATGCTGGGCAATACGATGACGAACTCGTCGCCGCCCAGGCGGGCGACGATGTCGCTGTCGCGCACCGTTCGGGTCAGGCGTTGCGCCACTTGGATGAGCAACTGATGGCCCACATGGTGGCCGAGGGTGTCGTTGATGATCTTGAAGCGATCGAGGTCGATCAGCATCAGCGCCAGTTGCTTCTTGTTGCGCTTGCAGAAGCCCAGCGCTTGTTCGAGGCGCTGGTGCAGGCTGAACCGGTTGGGCAGGTCGGTGAGCGGGTCGTGGTGGGCGAGGTGACGGTATTTTTCCTCGGAGGCCTTGCGCTCGGTGATGTCGACGAAACTGCCGATGTAATGGCTGATCTTGCCGCCACGATCGCGCACGGTGGTGATGGACAACCATTTGGGATAGGCCTCGCCGGTCTTGCGCCGGTCCCACAGCTCGCCCTGCCAGCTGCCGCGCTGCAGGATCCCTTCCCACATCTCCTCGTAGACCGCTTTCGGGGTCATGCCCGCGGAGAGGATCTTGGGGTCCTGGCCGATCACCTCTTCGGGCTGGTATCCGGTCAGGCGGGTGAAGGCCGGGTTTGCGGCGATGATGCGGTTGCGTGCGTCGGTGATGATGATGGCCTCGGTGCTGTTGGAAAACACCATGGCCATGAGCTGCATTTCGTCCTCGCTGCGCTTGTGGGCGCTGATGTCGCGGAGGGTGGCGGAATACAGCGGCCCGTTCGCGGTCTCGATCAAGCCGACCGCCAGGCTGACCGGAAAACGGCGACCGTTGCGGGTCACCGCCCAGAGTTCGCGCACCTTGCCGAGCCCCGGGGCGTAGTCGGTTCCGGCGTCCAGGGGGACCAGGATGTCGAGGCGCTGGCCGATCAGTTCGTTGCGGGTGTAGTCGAACAGGGCCTCGGCGTTGCGGTTGATCAGGCGGATGCGCCAGTTCGAGTCGGTGATCACCATGGCGTCCGGCGTCGATTCGATCAGGGCGTGGAACTGGCGCTCGCGTTCGGCCAGCTCGTCGATGTCGAACTCGGCGCAGAAAAACAAGGCGTCATCGCGGCGGATGACATGGCCGCGCAGGCGGAACAGGGCGCCGTCACGGGCGTGCAGGTTGAACCAGCCACGGGCACTGGGTTCGCTTTCCGCCTGGGCCAGTAGTTCGGCAAGGCGTGGTCGCACGAATACGGCGGCGGCATTTCCGGGCGACTGGCCGGGTTGCACGCCCAGCAAGGCCAGGAAGCCGGCGTTGGCATCGAGAACTTCGCCGTCGGCGGAAAGACAGGCCATAGCAATTGCCCGGCTGTCACGCAGCAAGGGCGGAATCGCCGGGGGGCGGAAGCGTCGGCGGAGGGGATCATTGCGTGGTGGACGCAGTCTCGGGCGAGCTTGGGTGGACCTCGATCGGACACATGGCGGAGGATCTGGGGCGGCTGGCGGGCGGCCGGATGGGGGTGAATGAAAGGAAGCGCTATCATACCATCCGGGGTATGCCGGTTTCGTCCCGCGGGGTGAGATCGGCGAAATAATTCTGGCCCGTCCGTCAGCGGGCGTGTATGATTTCGTCCAAGTTGTCGTACAGCAGCAGGTTGAATCTTCGTCGCAGGATGCGACGCATCTGATCTCGGGACTGTTCCTCAGCCCCATCTGCCCCACCTCCCTACGTTGCCTTTTCCGTTGGCGCGTGACATCGGGTCGGGCCGATGCCACGTCGCCGTCGTCCGATTCATCGGCACGTCGGCCAATCTCATTCGCCGTGTCGTTTGTCGCGTCAAGCACGCGGGCGCCGGCTCATTGGAAAGGTCATTCATGTCATTTGCCGAACTTGGTCTGGACCCATTCATCCTCAAGGCCCTGGAAAAGGCCGGTTACACCGAACCCACCCCGGTTCAGGCCGAGGCCATCCCGCTCGCCCTGGCCAATCACGATCTCCTGGTCTCCGCCCAGACCGGCAGCGGCAAGACCGCCGCATTCATGCTGCCCAGCCTGTCCCGCCTGGCCGAGCCCGCCCATGTGAGCGGCACGGGGCCGCGTGTGCTGGTGCTCACGCCCACCCGTGAACTGGCGCAGCAGGTGGAGCAGGCCGCCCGCACCTATGGCAAGGAACTGCGCCGGATGCGCACCGTTTCCCTGGTCGGTGGCGCGCCCTATGGCCTGCAACTGAAAATGCTTTCCCAGTCGGTCGACGTCGTGGTGGCCACCCCGGGTCGCCTGATGGATCACATGGAACGCGGCAGGATCGACTTCGCCCGTCTTGAAGTGCTGGTTCTCGACGAGGCCGACCGCATGCTGGACATGGGCTTCATCGACGACATCCAGGCCATCGTCGCGCGTACCCCGGCCACCCGCCAGACCTTGCTGTTCTCGGCCACCCTGGATGGCGAGGTGGGGCGGCTGGCGCGCGAGCTGACGCGCGAGCCGCGCCGGATCGACGTGGCACCGATGGAGGAGCGGCGTGCCAACATCGACCAGCGCCTTCTGTTCGCCGACAATTTCAATCACAAGGACAGGCTGCTCGACAGTCTGCTGCGCGATGTCGATCTCAATCAGGCGGTGGTGTTCACCGCCACCAAGGCCTCCGCCGAGGACCTGTCGGGCAGCCTGCGCGAGCGTGGCTTTTCCGCCGAGGCGCTGCACGGCGACATGCCGCAGCACAAGCGCAGCAAGACCCTGCAACGCATGCGCGACGGCCACACCCGCATCCTGGTGGCCACCGATGTCGCCGCGCGCGGCATCGACGTCGCCGGGATCAGCCATGTGATCAATTTCGATCCGCCCCGCCAGGCCGAGGATTACGTGCATCGCATCGGTCGCACCGGCCGGGCCGGGCGCAGCGGGGTCGCGGTCACCCTGGTGAATCACAACGAGCGTCACCTGTTGCGCAATATCGAGCGCTATACCGGCCAGAGCATACGCATCGAGGTGATCAGCGGCCTGGAGCCCAAGGCGAAGCCGGATCCGGCGCGCCGGCCGCGCGGCGAAGGCAGTTATCGTGGCAAGCCGGTCGGCCAGAAGGCGTTCCGGCCGCGCAAGGAAGGCAGCTTCGGTGCGCAAGGCCGCCCCGAGGGGCGCAGACCGGCGGAGCGCTTAGGCTGGAACGAGCCGGCGCGCAGCGCCCAACCGGCGGGCGAGGAGGGGCAGCCGCGGACCTGGAAGTCGCGCGCCGAGCTGGAGTATGGACAGCGTCAGGGACGGCCCCAGGGGCAACCCCATGCGGCGCGGGGAAGAGCGACACCGCGCAACGAGCCGGTGCCGGCCTATCATCAGGAACGCGAACGCCAGATGGCCTACGCCAAGGCCCATGCCAAGGGCAAGCCGGATACGGCGGGCAGCGAGTATCACGGTCAGCGTGACCGCAAGCATCCCGATACCGTCGACAAGCCGAGGCGCGCCGCGCGGTACTGGTAATTTCCACCCGGGGCGGCCGAGGGGTTCGGCCGGCCGCTCGCGGTATCACCACACGCCCAAGTATTCCAACATCCCCTTGGCCGCCTCGCGCCCCTCCCAGACGGCGGTGACCACCAGGTCGGAGCCGCGCACCATGTCGCCGCCGGCGAAGACCTTGGGGTTGGCGGTCTGGTAGGCATGTCTCTGGCCCTTGGCCAGGACGCGGCCGGCCGGGTCGGTTTGGATGCCGA
>OGCL01000299.1_pt1 | contig 56043 bp, 50 predicted proteins | sample 1570041 | NCBI WGS metagenome assembly OGCL01 (sample SAMN06266162, study PRJEB24511) | hot springs metagenome | isolation source: Hot spring water | place: South Africa: Limpopo | collected 2015-06-22
AAAGCGGCCCTCGCCGAAGTTCAGCAGCGTGTTGGGCGTACCGCGCCAGCCGCACTTGTGGTTCAGCCCGGCCAGCACCACGTCGTTGCGCGCGCCGGTCAGCCGGCCTTCGGCATCGACCAGCCGCTTGGGCACCACGAACAGCGAAATGCCGCGCGGACCCGGTGGCAGCCGACCGTCCGGACCCGGAATCTTGGCCAGCACCAGGTGCACGATGTTCTCGGTCAGCTCGTGTTCGCCGCCCGAAATCCACATCTTGTTGCCGCGCAGCCGGTACCGCGGCCCCAGCGGGTCGGACGCGAAGTCCGGTCCGTCGGGCTCGGCCCGGGTGGTGATGTCGCCGAGGCTGGAGCCGGCCTGTGGCTCGCTCAGGCACATGGTGCCGGCCCAGCGGCCCTCGAACTCCGGGCGCGCAAACACCCGCCGCTGGGCCTCGGTGCCGTGCACCATCAGCAGATGGGCATTGGCGCTGGTGAGCATGCCGGCGCCGATGCTGGCCGACGCCATCGCAAAGAAGGCGGTCGCTGCGGTGTCGAGCACGCAGGGCAGCTGCATGCCACCATCAGCGGCGTCCTGCGTGGCGGCCAGCATGCCGCTGGCGGCGTAGGCCTGCCAGGCATCGTGTGTGGCCTGCGGCAGCACCACCCGCAGCGCGCCGTCGGGGCCTGGCTCGGCGCGCGGTTCCTCGGTGTCGACCAGCCGGTTGAACGGCGCATACTTCTCGCGTGCGATGCGCTCGCAGGTGTCCAGCACCGCGTCGAAGGTCTCCCGGCTGTGCTCGGCGAATCGCGGCCGCGCGGTCAGCGCCCCGACCTGCAGCCAGTCGTGCAGCAGGAAATCGAGGGTGGGACGCAGGTTCATGCCGGGCCGCCGACGAAACCGCGGGTCAGAGCACCTCGAACACCCCGGCCGCGCCCATGCCACCGCCGATGCACATGGTCACGCAGACGCGCCGGGCACCGCGGCGCTTGCCCTCGATGAGGGCGTGGCCCGTCAGGCGCTGGCCCGAGACGCCGTAGGGGTGGCCGACGGCGATGGCACCGCCGTTGACATTGAGCCGGTCGGCCGGGATGCCCAGCTTGTCCCGGCAGTAGATGACCTGCACCGCGAACGCCTCGTTCAGCTCCCACAGATCGATGTCCTCGACCTTCAGGCCGAGCCGGCCCAGCACCTTGGGCACGGCGAACACGGGGCCGATGCCCATCTCGTCGGGCTCGCAGCCGGCCACGGCAAAGCCGAGGAAACGGCCCAGGGGCTTGAGGCCCTTGCGGCTCGCGTAGTCCTCGCTGACCACCACGCAGGCGCCGGCGCCGTCGCTGAACTGGCTGGCGTTGCCGGCCGCGACCACACCGCCGGGCAGCGCCGGCTTGATGCCGCTGATGCCCTCTTTGGTGGTGCCTTCGCGCAGGCCTTCGTCACGCTCGACCGTCACCGTCTTCGTGATCAGGCCCAGCACCGGATCGGCCACGCCGGCCGTGACGGTGATCGGGGCGATCTCGTCGGCAAATCGGCCGGCGGCCTGGGCGGCGCAGGCCTTCTGCTGGCTGGCTGCGCCGTACTCGTCCATGGCATCGCGACCGATGCCGTAGCGCTGCGCCACCTGTTCGGCGGTCTGCAGCATGCTCCAGTAGATGGCCGGCTTCTTCCGCTCGAGGTCGAGGTCGCGCAGCATGTGCTGGTTCATCTCCTGCTGCACGCAGGAAATGCTCTCCACGCCACCGGCAACGTACACCTCGCCCTCGCCGGCGATGACCCGCTGGGCCGCCAGCGCGATGGTCTGCAGACCCGAGGAGCAGAAGCGGTTGACGGTGAGGCCGGAGACGGTGACCGGACAATCGGCCATCAGCGCGATCTGGCGCGCGATGTTGGCGCCGGTCGCCCCCTCGGGGTTGGCGCAGCCCATGATGACGTCCTCGACCTCGGCGGCCTCGACGCCGGCACGCGCCAGCGCGTGCCGCACCGCATGGCCGCCCAGCGTGGCGCCGTGGGTCATGTTGAAGGCGCCCTTCCAGCTCTTGCAAAGCGGCGTGCGGGCGGTGGAAACGATAACGGCGTTGCTCATGGCTCGCTCCTGATTCTGTAGCGGTTGGTGCGCGTGGGATAGGGCCTTGCGGCGATGTTTCTTTGGTTCAGCCGAAGGAGCGGCCTTCGGCCACCAGCCGCTGGATCAGCGGCGCGGGCTCCCAGAACCGGGCGTCGTCCAGCGGGTTCTGCTGGAAGCGCTTCATCGCCTGCACCACGTTGAACAGCCCAAGCTCGTTGGCGTAGTTCAGCGGACCCCCGCGATGCACCGGGAAACCGTAGCCGTAGATGTAGACGATGTCGATGTCGCTGGCCTTGTTGGCGATGCCCTCCTCCAGAATGTGCGCCGCCTCGTTGACCAGTGCAAACACCAGCCGCTGCACGATCTCCTCGTCGGAGATGCGGCGCGGCGTGATGCCCAGCGCCTTGCGGTGCTCGGCGATCATCTGTTCGACCTCGGCGTTGGGGATGGCGTCGCGTCTGCCGGGAACGTAGTCGTACCAGCCCTTGCCGACCTTCTGGCCGAAGCGACCGCGTTCACACAGCAGGTCGGCGGTCCTGCTGTACTTCATGTCGGGCTTCTCGACGTAGCGGCGCTTGCGGATCGCCCAGCCGATGTCGTTGCCGGCCAGGTCGCCCATGCGGAACGGCCCCATGGCAAAACCGAACTTCTCGATCGCACGGTCCACCTGCGCCGGCGTGCAGCCCTCGTCGAGCAGAAAGCCGCCCTGGCGTCCGTACTGCTCGATCATGCGGTTGCCGATGAACCCGTCGCAGACACCGGACACCACCGCCACCTTGCGAATCTTCCTGGCCACCGCCATCACGGTGGCCATCACGTCCTTGCCGGTGGCGTCCCCGCGCACCACCTCCAGCAGCTTCATCACATTGGCCGGGCTGAAGAAATGCAGGCCCACCACGTCCTGCGGCCGCCGGGTGAAGGACGCGATCCGGTTGAGGTCCAGGGTCGAGGTGTTGGACGCCAGGATGGCGCCCGGCTTCATCACGGCGTCGAGCTGACGGAACACCTGTTCCTTCACCCCCATGTCCTCGAACACCGCCTCGATCACGAGATCGGCATCCTTGAGGTCGCCGTAATCCAGCGTGGTGCTCAGCAGCGCCATGCGCGCATCGAGCTTGTCCTGCTTGAGCTTGCCCTTCTTCACCTGCGCCTCGTAGTTGCCGCGCATCACGCCGACGCCACGGTCCAGCGCCTCCTGCTTCATCTCCAGGATGGTGACCGGAACACCGGCGTTGAGAAAGTTCATCGCAATGCCGCCGCCCATGGTGCCGGCGCCGATGATGGCCACCTTGCCGATGGCGCGTTGCGGCGTGTCCTCCGGTACGTCGGGAATCTTGCTCGCGGCCCGTTCGGCCATGAACAGGTGCCGCAGCGCGCGCGATTCCGGCGTCCACATCAGATTGATGAACGCCTCACGCTCGGCCGCCATGCCCTGATCGAACTTCTGTCGCGTCGCCGCCTCGACGATGTCCACGCACCTGGGCGGCGCGGGGAGGTTCCTGGCCATGCCCTTGACCATGTTGCGCGCGAACTGGAAGTACGCATCGCCTTCGGGGTGCTTGCAGGGGAAGTTGCGCACCAGGGGCAGCGGGCGGGCATCGGCCACGCTCTGGGCAAACGCCAGGGATTCTGCGGCCAGCGATTCGGCCGACGCGGCCATCTTGTCAAACAGCTTCTGGCCGGGCACGGCGCCGATCATTTCGCTCTTGACGGGCTCGCCGCTCACGATGAGGTTGAGCGCGGCTTCCACACCAATCACGCGGGGCAGGCGCTGCGTGCCGCCTGCGCCGGGGATCAGGCCCAGCTTGACTTCGGGCAGTGCGATGGAGCAGCCAGGCGCTGCAATGCGGTAGTGGCAGCCCAGGGCCAGCTCCAGTCCGCCGCCCATGGCGACACTGTGCATGGCGGCCACGACGGGCTTGGCCGAGTTTTCGATGGCGGCAATCACCGACAGCAGGTTGGGTTCTTGCAGCGACTTGTCGGTACCGAACTCCTTGATGTCGGCGCCGCCAGAGAACGCACCACCGGCACCGGTGATCACGATGGACGTGACCGCCGCATCGGCATTGGCACGGCCAAGGCCGTCCACGATGCCCTGGCGGGTCGCCAGACCGAGTCCGTTGACGGGAGGGTTGGCCATGGTGATCACGGCAACGGAGCCGTGGACTTTGTATTCAGCGGTCATGGTGCTGTTGTTCCTTGGAAAGTGAAAAAGAACGATCGTGCGTTTTTATTGTAGAGACTTCAAACCCATTTGGCGTGTTAATTTGTCCCGGGCGGGACAAGGGGGTTTGCAACGCACCATTTGGTAGAGCAAAAAAAGAGGCGCCTTCAGCTATCGGGCGCCTCTCTTTGCCATGGTTTTTCGGAAATCGTCAGACTTCAAGCCACTCTTTTCGGATGTAGCTGTCAGCCCGCAGACTGTCCGGCGTGCCCTGGAAAACGATGGAGCCATGCCCCATGACCAGCGCACGGTCCGAGATCTTCATCGCGATGGTCAGCTTCTGCTCAATCAACAGCACCGAGATGCCGCGCGACTTGATGGTCTGCAGGTACTGGCCCACCAGTTCGACAATCTTGGGCGCCAAGCCTTCGGTGGGCTCGTCGATGATGATGAGGTCAGGGTCGCCCATCAGCGTACGGCACAGGGTCAGCATCTGCTGCTCGCCGCCCGACATCACACCCGCCTCGGTGTGCTGGCGCTCCTTGAGGCGGGGGAACATCTCGTACATGTCGTCAAACGACCAGCGGCTGTTCTTGCCACTGCCCTTCTGACCCAGCATCAGGTTCTGGTGCACTGTGAGGTTGGGGAACACATCCCGGCTTTCGGGCACGTAGCCCACCCCCAGGTGGGCGATCTCGTAGGCCTTTTTGCCGTTGAGGTCCTGCCCCTTCCAGTTCAGGGTGCCTTCCCAGTCCACGAGGCCCATGATGGCCTTGGCAGTGGTGGAGCGGCCTGAGCCGTTGCGCCCCAGCAGGGCCACGATTTCACCGGGTTGCACGTCAAAGGTCACACCGTGCAGCACATGGCTTTTGCCGTAGTAGGCGTGGAGATTCTCGATTTTCAGCATGTCAGTGTCCCGCCCCTTGCTCGTCTGCGACGACAGAGCCCAGATAGGCCTCCTGCACGCGCTGGTTGGCGCGCACCTTTTCGGGCGTGTCGAAAGCAATCACTTCGCCATACACCACCACCGCGATCTTGTCGGCCAGGCCAAACACCACGCCCATGTCATGCTCCACCGTGAGCAGCGTGCGGCCCTCGGTCACCTCCTTGATGAGGTGGATGAAGCGGGTGGTTTCAGTCTTGCTCATGCCCGCCGTGGGCTCGTCCAGCAGGATCACGTTGGCACCACCGGCGATGGTGATGCCGATCTCCAGCGCGCGCTGCTCTGCGTAGGTGAGGTTCATCGCCAGCGTGTCACGCTTCTTGTCGAGCTTGATCATCTCCATGAGCTGCTTGGCGCGCTCGTTGGCATCGTGCAGGTTCGACAGGAAGCGCAGGAACGTGTACTTGTAGCCCATGCTCCAGAGCACGCCACATCGCAGGTTCTCGAACACACTCAGCTTGGGGAAAATGTTCGTGATCTGGAAGCTGCGAGACAGCCCCCGGCGATTGATCTCATACGGTGCCATGCCATTGATGCGCTGGCCGTTCAGGATCACGTCACCGCTGGTGGGCGCAAAGCGTCCGCTGATCAGATTGAACAGCGTGGATTTGCCAGCACCATTGGGGCCGATGATGGCCACCCGCTCGCCAGGGGCCACCGCCAGGTTGGCACCGCGGATGATCTCGGTCTTGCCAAAACTCTTGCGCAGGTCGCGCAATTCGAGCGCGTAGGTTGCGTTGTCAGCCGCCATGGTTACATCGCCTCCCCGCGCTTGATTTCATGTTCTATTTCTTCCTGGATCTTGCCCCACTGGCGCACAAACTGGCGGCGGCAAAGCTCGAAAAGACCAAAGCCCGTCACCATCACGAAGATGGCGCCAAACCAGCTGGCAAAGCCCTTGGCATTGAGTGTCGCGCCCAGGAACGTCAGCTCGGAGCCGAGCGCCGCATTGAGCTGCAGGTGGTAGGTCATCTCGATCATGCAGGCCGCGCCCAGCACGCCGACCAGGGCGGTGCCGCCCAGGCCCAGGTACGAGGTCCAGAGCTGGCGCAGCTTGCCGAACTTGGCCAGGCGCAGGTTCATCATGATCAAACTCGCCACGCCGCCGGGCGCATACATCACCATGAACAGGAACACCAGGCCCAGGTACAAGAGCCACGCTTTGGACAGCTCGGACAGCAGCACCGACGCCAGCACCAGCAACACCGCACCAATGATGGGACCGAAGAAGAAAGTGGCCCCGCCCAGGAAGGTGAACAGAAGGTAGCCGCCCGAACGCACCACGTTCAGGCTGTCAGCTCCCGTCACGATCTCGAAATTGATCGTGGCCAGGCCACCGCCAATACCCGCGAAGAAACCCGCAATGATGAAGGCGAAGTAACGCACGCGCTGCGTGTTGTAGCCAATGAACTCAACACGCTCCGGGTTGTCGCGCACGGCATTCAGGATGCGGCCCAGCGGTGTGCCGGTGAAAGCAAACATCGCTGCCGTGCAAACGAAGCAATACACGGCAATCAGGTAGTACACCTGAATCGCAGGACCGAAGGTGATGCCGAAGAACGACTGGCCGTACACGCGGTCGGTGGTGATGCCGCCTTCGCCTCCGAAGAACTCGGGGAACATCAGCGCCATAGAAGCCACCAGCTCGCCAATGCCCAGTGTGATCATGGCGAACGTGGTGCCCGACTTCTTGGTCGTGACAAAACCCAGCAGGATGGCAAAGAACGCCCCAGCCAGGCCGCCCACAATGGGAATAAGCACCAGCGGAATACTGAAGCTGCCCTTGCCCGCCATGTTCATCGCATGAATCGCGATGAATGAACCGAGCCCTGTGTAGACCGCATGGCCGAAACTCAGCATGCCACCCTGCCCCAACAACATGTTGTAGGACAGGCAGATGATGATGAGGTAGCCGATCTGCGAGAGCATGGTCAGCGCCAGGCTGCTACGAAACAGCATGGGCGCAACGATCAAGGCAATTGCAAACAGCGACCAGATGACGATCCGCCCGACGTTCCAGGGCTTGAACCGGTAATGCGCCGTGGCGCTTGAAGCTGTATTGGTCATCGAATTCATGGCATCAGTCCTCCCGGGTGCCCAGCAGGCCCTTGGGGCGGAAGATCAGGATCAGCACGAGGAACAGGTAAGGCAGGATGGGTGCGACCTGGGAAATCGTGAGTTTGAGCAAGGGGTAGCCAAAGGTCTGGTCGGTGACCGCCACGCCCACCGCCTTGAAGACGTGGATCAGCGAATAGTCGAGCGCCACCGCAAAGGTCTGCACCACACCGATCAGCAGCGACGCGATAAAAGCCCCTGCCAGCGAACCCATGCCCCCCACCACCACCACCACGAAGATGATGGAGCCGACGGACGCCGCCATGGCAGGCTCGGTCACATAGGTGTTGCCACCGATCACGCCCGCAAGCCCCGCCAGCGCAGCGCCACCGCCAAACACCAGCATGAACACGCGCGGCACGTTGTGGCCCAGTGCCTCCACCATCTCTGGGTACTTGAGCGCAGCCTGGATCACCAGACCGATGCGGGTGCGCGTCAGCAGCAGCCAGACGGACACCAGCATCAGCAGGGCCACCAGCATCACGAACGACCGCGACTTGGGGAACTGCGTGCCGTACAGCGAAAACAGCGGGCCCTGCAGCTGTTCGGGCAGGCCGTAGGGCACGGTGGAACGGCCCCATACCAGTTGCACCACTTCCAGGATCAGATAGGAGAGCCCAAAGGTCACCAGCAGCTCTGGCACATGGCCAAACTTGTGCACGCGGCGCAGGGCATAGCGCTCGAACGCGGCGCCGAGCACAAACACCGCCAGCGGTGCCAGCACCAGCGCTGGCCAGAAGCCCACCACCCCGGAGATGGTGAAGGCGAAATAGGCACCCAGCATGTAGAAGCTGGTGTGTGCGAAGTTGAGCACGCCCATCATGCTGAAGATCAGCGTGAGGCCGGAACTCAGCATGAACAGCAGGAGCCCGTAGCTCACGCCGTTCAGCAAAGAGATCACGAAAAACTCAGGATTCATTGGAATTTTTCACTGCAGGGGTAAAAAAAAGGCCCGAGCCAGGTCGGGCCTCGAAGCGGTCACACAGGACTCAGGGACGCTTCATCTGGCACGACGTGGGCGTGCTAGCCACATAGGGCTCGTAGTACTTCACGGGCACAAAGGTGTAGCCGGTGTTCTCGGAGTCGATGGGGTACTTGCCGCCAGCCTTTTCCCACTTGGAGATGAACAGGCCTTGCTGCAGCTGGTGGTCGGTCTTGCGCATCTCGACCTCGCCGTTGAAGCTCTTGAACTTCATGCCTTCAAACACGGCAGCCACCTTCACAGGGTCGGTGGACTTGGCCTTGGCAAAGCCCTCCGACAGCATGGTGAACGCGTGGTACACAGCACCGGTATACATGTCATCGTTGAACTTCTTCTTGTAGTCCACAACGATCTTGTTCAGCTCGCCCGGCAGGTTCATGTGGGCGTAAGCCACCATGTACACGCGGCCTGCGGCAGCGGCGCCCATGGCGGTGGGGCTGCCCGTGACGGAGCCGTAGTAGGTGTAGAAGTTGACGTTGTTCAGGCCCGCGTCGTTCGCAGCCTTGATCAGCAGTGCCAGGTCAGAGCCCCAGTTGCCGGTGATCACGCTGTCAGCACCCGAGGCCTTGATCTTGGCGATGTAGGGCGAGAAGTCGCGCACCTGGGCCAGAGGGTGCAGGTCGTCACCGACGAACTGCACGTCGGGGCGCTTGCGCTGCATCATTTCCTTGGCGAACTTCGAGACCTGGTGGCCGTGCGAATAGTTCTGGTTGATCAGATAGACCTTCTTGACCTCGGGCAGATCCTTCATATAGGTCGTCAGCGCTTCCATCTTCATGGAGGTGTCCGCATCCAGGCGGAAGTGCCAATAGCTGCACTTGCTGTTGGTGAGGTCGGGGTCCACGGCCGCGTAGTTCAGGAACAGGACTTCCTTGCCGGGATTGCGTGCGTTGTGCTTTTCCAGCGCGTCGATGATGGCGAGCGCTGGTCCCGATCCGTTGCCCTGCACCACGTAGCGCGCGCCTTGGTCCATGGCCGAGCGCAGTGCACTGGTGGTCTCTTGTGGGCTGAGCTTGTTGTCGATGCCGATGATCTCGAATTTGACCCCTGCGGCGTTCTTCTTGTTGAACTCTTCGGAGATGAACTGGAAGCTCTTGAGCTGGTTCGTTCCGACGGCTGCCATCAGGCCCGACAGCGGGTCCAGCCACGCGATCTTCACCGTCTCACCCTTTTGAGCGAACGCCGCGCCAGCGCTTGCCAGTATTACCGATGCCGCTACAGCCTTAATAGCAAATTTCATGGTTTTGTCTCCTAGTGAATCGACACAACGCAGCGTACCGCGTTGCAACAATGCGATGCTCAGGGATTGCCCCTACCAGCGTCGCACACGTGACTGGACTCGGTGTCACCCCCCGAGGCGCTGCGCGCCTTCCCCCTCTCCTTCGGGAGGGAGACGCACCCGGTGGCCTGGCAAAGCCAGCTCCACGGGTGCACTGGCCTGGGCCGCGCCAGTTTCGAAAGCCACGAGGGCGATCAAGAGGGCTGGAAGGGCCGAGGACGCAGCTTTCACAAGCCCGGAAGCTTGTAATCCTTGAGCTGCTCGCGCAGTTTGGTCTTGAGCATCTTGCCGGTGGCACCCAGTGGAATGGCATCGACAAACACCACGTCGTCCGGGATCTGCCACTTGGCCGTCTTGCCCTCGTAAAACGCCAGCAGCTCATCGCGTGTGACCTCGGCGCCCGGGCGCTTCACCACGGCGACGATCGGGCGCTCGTCCCACTTGGGGTGCGGCATACCCACACACGCCGCCATGGCAATCGCGGGATGGGCCATGGCGATGTTCTCGATGTCGATGGAGCTGATCCACTCCCCGCCCGACTTGATCACGTCCTTGCTGCGGTCGGTGATCTGCATGAAGCCATCGGCATCGATGGTGGCCACGTCGCCCGTGGGGAACCAGCCACGGCCCTGCTTGTCCTTGACGAGCGGATGGCCGCCTTCACCCTTGAAATAGCTGTCCACGATCCACGGGCCCTTGACCAACAAGTCACCGTAGGTCTTGCCGTCCCAGGGCAGCTCTTCGCCGTCTCCGCCAACGATCTTCATGTCCACGCCATAGATCGCTCGGCCCTGCTTGAGCAAGACCTTCATCTGCTCTTCCTTGGGCAGCGACAGGTGCTTGTTCTTGAGCGTGCACAGTGTGCCCAGCGGGCTCATCTCGGTCATGCCCCAGGCGTGCAGCACTTCCACGCCGTAGTCTTCCTTGAACGCGTGGATCATGGCCGGTGGGCAGGCCGAGCCGCCGATCACCGTCCGCTTGAGCGTGGAGAACTTCAGGCCTGCAGGCTTCATGTGGCCCAGCATCATCTGCCACACGGTCGGCACACCGGCGGCGTAGCTCACCTTTTCGGATTCGATCAATTCGTAGATCGACTTGCCATCCATTGCCGGGCCAGGGAACACCAGCTTGCAGCCCGTGAGCGCCGCCGAGTACGGAATGCCCCAGGCATTGACGTGGAACATGGGTACCACAGGCAGCACAGAGTCACGGGCCGAGAGGCACATCACATCGGGCAGCGCAGCAGCATAGGCATGCAGCGTGGTCGAGCGGTGGCTGTAGAGCGCGGCCTTGGGGTTGCCCGTGGTGCCGCTGGTGTAGCACATGCTCGATGCCGAGTTCTCGTCAAACTCGGGCCAGGCGTAGTCAGCCGAATGGGCGCCAATCCAGTCTTCGTAGCTCGCCAGACCTGGGACCCCGGAGTCCGCAGGCAGCTTGTCGGCGTCGCACAGGGCCACCCACTTCTTCACGGTGGGGCACTTGGCGTGTACGGCCTGCACCAGGGGCAGGAAGGTCAGGTCAAAACACAGCACCTGGTCTTCGGCATGGTTAACGATCCAGGCGATCTGGTCGGGGTGCAGGCGTGGGTTGACGGTGTGCAGCACACGGCCCGAGCCCGAGACACCAAAGTACATCTCCATGTGGCGGTAGCCGTTCCAGGCCAGCGTGGCCACACGGTCGCTGAACTGCAGTTGCAGATCGTCCAACGCGTTGGCCAGACGGCGTGCACGTGCCGCCAGGTCGCGGTAGGTGTAGCGATGAATGTCACCCTCTACCCGCCGGGAGACGATTTCGGCGTCGCCATGGTGGCGTTCTGCGAACTCGATCAGCGACGAGATCAGCAACGGTTGACTTTGCATCAGGCCCAGCATGGGTGCTCCTTGAATGTTGTAGTGAAGGGAAAGATCATGGTAGCGCGAGGCGTTGGCCCCAGGTGTCTCCAAAGTCATGCAACCAGGCCGCTGAAATCCACCGGCCAACCGGGCGCCGCGCCACCCGCCATCGGCTTTGCAACGCAACTCCTGGCGCCCCACGGCAGGCCGCCAGTGTGCGCCGCACGCGCGCGGCTGCCAACACCTGTCGTCCCATTGACAAAGCCCGAGGGATTACCCTGAACCCGGAGCCACAGTGCAGCGACAATCGCGCACATGCTCAGCACCCAGCCCCCTGCTCCGCGCTTCATTTCGGCCCAGCCCTGGTTTGCCAGCGTGCCCGCTGCGCTGCAGGAGCGCCTGCGCGACGAGGTGTTTGCCGTGCAGGGCGACAAGGGAGCCGTCATGATGCCCGCAGGCAGTGCGGTAGAGGGCTGGCATGCCGTGTTGTCGGGCCTGGTGATGCTGCAGAGCCCGGCCAGCAAAGGAAGGTCGTCGGCGTTCATCGGCGTGCCCGATGGCGAGTGGTTTGGCGAGGGCTCGGCCATGAAGCCCGAGCCGCGCAAATACAACGTGGTGGCGCTGCGGCCCACCACGCTGCTGTGCCTGCCGCTGCCGCTGTTTGCCACGCTGCGCGAAAGCAGCCTGGCGTTCAACCAGTTCCTGGTGCAACACCTGAACATGCGGCTCGGGCAGGCCATGACCATCATCGAGGCCGGCCGCACGCAGTCGCCCGAGCACCGCGTGGCCCTGTACCTGAGCCGCTTGTTCTGGCGCAGCACGCGCAGGCTCAACCTCACGCAGGACGAGCTGGGCCAGCTGGTGGGCCTGTCGCGCCAGACGGTGAACCGCGTGCTGCGCACGCTGGAGGAACTGGGCATCGTGTCGCTGGATTTCGGCAAGGTGGCCATCGTGGACGACGAGGCGCTCGGCGCATACCTTGCTGCCACGGCTGCAGCATGAACAGACATGGGAAACAGCATCAAGCGCCAGGTCCTCACTGAACGCTCAGGCGCGTGGACTTCTGGTCCGCATCGAAAATAAATTTGCGCGGCCAGGGTTGCCATTCCTGGCCCAGGCCAGCGTGGTTGGGATTGCCCGTGTGCACGAAGGCCCGCACGCTGTCCATCATCACGACAGAGAGCGCGAGGCGCCCCGGCTGGTTGGCCGTGCTGTTGGCAGCCTTGGCCAGCAGCGACGGGCCGAAATTGCCAAAGACAAAAGGCAGGTCAAATCCATGGGCCGCGCCGTATACATCCGCCCAGGGCGCGGGTTGCTGGGCCCAGTTGAACTGGTAGCTCCACACGTTGGTCTGTTGGCTGCGCAGGGTGCCCAGCAGGTTGTCGCGGCTGGGTTCAAAGAACACGCTGCCCAGCAGCTTCATGCGTGCGTTGTAGCCCGTCGATGGCGCCGTGACCGGCAGGTACGAAGGGTCAATGATGTCCGCCACCGTGAGCGTGGTGGGGGCATCGGGGTTGAAGCCCTGTGTCATCGCAAAACGCTCGGCATCGCTGATCTTCATGCCCGGCTTGCCGCCCAGAAGCGCAAGGAACGGCGCGAAGAGCTTGGCCTCGTCCAGGGTGTAGCCCGACAGCACGGGCACCTTGTGATACCGGCCTGCGGCCATCTCGGCAATGGGGTTGGCAGGCACCACGACGCCATCCGGAATGGGCCCGGAGCCCGTCAGCCCCTTCTGCAGCACGGTTTGCAACAGCACACGGCCATCCTTGCCGCGCAGGTAGCTGGCGGTTTGGGCAGGCGTCCAGCCCGCCACCAGCGCCGCTGCAGCCGCGGCATCTGGAGCGAGGCCATCCGCCAGCACCAGCGCTGCCAGCAAAGCCCCTGACTGGGCCGCGTACTTAGACGCCGGATTGAGGGTGGGAATGGAGCCCGCCGGCAGGTTGCTGGCCAGCGAGATACCCCCGCTGATGGGCACGATCTTGTGGAACAAACCTGCGGCCTGGGGCGCGGTGAGCAGCGCCAGGGCGTTGATAGCCCCTGCTGATTGCCCCATCAGCGTCACGTTGGCCGCGTTGCCGCCAAACTTGGCAATGTTGCGCTGGATGAAGGTCAGCGCCTGCACGTTGTCCAGCAGCGCATAGTTGCCCGTGTAGGCTTGGCTGCCGCTGTGCAGCTGAGGCAACTGGAAGAAGCCCAGCACATCCAGCCGGTAGTTGGCCGTAACCACCACGGCGTTGGCCGAACGCGCCAGAGCTGCGCCGTCGTATACCGGGTCGGCCGTATAGCCCGAGATGGCACTGCCGCCATGCAGGAACAACAGCACCGGCAGGTTGTCCTGATTGGTCGCCGGGCGCCAGATGTTCAGCGTCAGGCAATCCTCGTTGCCCACAGGGGTGCCCAGGGTCTGTCCAATGGTGTCGTCAAAGCGGTTGTTGGCCCCGGGCCCGTACAGGCGCCCCATCTGCAGGCAGGCATTGCCAAAACGCGTGGCGTTGCGCTCGCCCGTCCAGGGAGCAGGCTCCACAGGTGGCTGCCAGCGCAAGTCCCCCACGGGCGGCTTGGCAAAGGGCATGCCCCTCCAGGCATAGGTGCCCGTCACAGCGCTGTCGTCCACGCCGCGCACGGTGCCGTACACCGTCTCACGCACCTCGGGCGCAGAGCCCGGCCCACCACCGCAGCCGGCCAGAGCCAGCACGGACACCACAGCCCCCAGCCATGGCACACCCTTGCGCACATCGATCATGTCTTGTCTCCTGTGAGTTCTAGAATGGATCTGGCCTTAGCGAAGCGTCACACTTGCGGCAGGGCCCGACCTCGGCGACGATTGTGTGAATGCATCGCCGCTGGCCCACTATCGCAACCACGCCAAAACAGTGACTTCAGAACACCACCCTCGCGTTAACCCTGAGAAGGTGTGAACAAACCCGCCATGAACAAGCCATGACCCAGCGCACCAGTTCCGCCGCGTGGGTGCGCGGCATTGCGGACATGTTTGCAGCCGAAGGACTGCCCGCAGCCGACCTGTGCGCCGAGGTCGGCATCGACCTGCCCGCATTGCAGCAGCAGCCGCAAACCCGTGTGGATGTGGACCGCGTGAGCAGGCTGTGGGAGGCCGCAGCCACCCGCTACGGCCAGCCGGGCCTGGGCCTGGCGCGCGATCTGGCATCACGCTACGGCAATGTGGACCTGGTGGGCTACGCACTGGCCTCCGGCCCCAACCTGCTGATTGGCTTTGAGCATTTGCAGCGGCAGATGGCGCTGATCTCGGACGCCACCACGTTTGAAATGAAGCGCGACCCGCGCGGCCAGGGCTACTGGCTGGCGCTCAGCCATATCGGCGCCACACGGCCCATTCCGCGCCAGCGCATCGAGTTCGCAGTGCTCACCCTGTTCACGCTGTGCTGCTGGCTCACCCGGCGCGATCTGGTGCCTTTGGCCATGGACCTCACCACGCCACCACCCCACGATGACGCCCGTTACCGCACCGCCTTCGGCGTGCTGCCGCGTTTCGGCCAGCCCGCCAACCGCTTCCTGCTCTCCGAGGCCGATCTGCGCGACCCCATCCCCACCCACAACCCCGGTCTGTGGGCATTGCACGAACGGCTGGTCGAAACCGAGCTGGACCAGCTCGGCCAGACTCTGGCCAGCACCCGCGTCCGCACCGAAATCGCCCGTGTGCTGCACCTGGGCGAGCCCCGGCGCGAGGACATTGCCGCACGCCTGCACCTGACCGACCGCACCCTGCAGCGGCGCCTGCAGGCCGAGTCTGTGAGCTACCAGCAACTGCTGGACGACACCCGCCGCGAACTCGCGTGCCAGCACCTGAGCGATGAGCGCCGCAGCCTGGCCGAGATTGCCGACCTGCTGGGCTTTGCCGACCAGAGCAACCTGTTCCGCGCCTGCAAGCGCTGGTTTGGCATGCCGCCAGGGCAGTACCGCACACAGCTGCTGACGGAGCCAGAGGCAGCGCCCACCTCCTGAGAACCTGCAGCAGCAAGCCTCATGGCCTTGTCCGCCTTGTGCCATCCACGGTGCGAGACAATTGCGACCATGAACCTGAGCGCCGACCACAGCGAAACCGCCGCCGACCTGGGACTGGCCTGGAACCACCGCTTCGCCGACCTGGGCCCCGCCTTCCACACCGAACTGCGCCCCACTCCCCTGCCCGCCCCCCACTGGGTGGGCACCAGCCCCGATGTGGCACGGCTGATCGGGCTCGACCCCTCCTGGCTGGGCAGCGACGAAGCGCTGCAGGCCTTCACCGGCAACACGCTGATGGCGGGCTCGCGGCCCCTGGCCAGCGTGTACAGCGGCCACCAGTTCGGCGTCTGGGCCGGGCAACTGGGCGACGGCCGGGCCATTCTGCTCGGCGAGACGGCCAACGGCCACGAAATCCAGCTCAAGGGCGCGGGCCGCACGCCCTACTCCCGCATGGGGGACGGCCGCGCAGTGCTGCGCTCCAGCATCCGCGAGTTCCTGTGCAGCGAGGCCATGCACGGCCTGGGCATCCCCACCTCGCGCGCGCTGTGCATCGCCGGCTCGCCAGCGCCGGTGCGGCGCGAAGAAATCGAGACCGCCGCCGTGGTCACGCGCGTGGCCCCCAGTTTTGTGCGCTTTGGCCACTTTGAGCACTTTGCCGCCAACGGCCAGGAAGCCCCGCTGCAAGCGCTGGCCGACTATGTCATCGACCGCTACTACCCCGAATGCCGGGGCACCACGGATTTCGGTGGCAATGCCTGCGCCGCCCTGCTGCAGGCCGTGAGTGAACGCACCGCGCGCCTCATGGCCCAGTGGCAGACCGTGGGCTTTTGCCATGGGGTGATGAACACCGACAACATGAGCATCCTGGGCCTCACGATCGACTACGGCCCGTTCCAGTTTCTGGACGCCTTCGTGCCTGGCCACGTGTGCAACCACAGCGATACCCAGGGCCGCTATGCCTACAACCGCCAGCCCAACGTGGCGTACTGGAACCTGTTTTGCCTGGCGCAGGCGCTGCTGCCACTGATCGGCGACGAGGAACTGGCCAAGGCAGCGCTGGAGTCTTACAAGGCCGTGTTCCCGCAGGAGTTCATGGCCCGCATGCGCGCCAAGCTGGGCCTGACCGCCGTGCACGAACAAGATGCCACGCTGATCGATGGCATCTTGCTGCTGCTTGCGAAAAATGGCGTGGACTACACCATCTTCTGGCGTCGGCTCTCACACGCCGTGGGCAACGGCGATTTCGAGCCAGTGCGCGACCTGTTTGCCGATCGCGCGGCGTGGGACGCGTGGTTGCTATCGTATTCAGAGCTACAAAGACATGATGGTCGCGCGGAAGCGGCCAATTTGATGCTCAAAACCAACCCCAAATTCGTGCTGCGCAACCACCTGGGCGAGCAGGCCATCCGTGCGGCGAAACTTGGTGACTTCAGCGAACTCCAAACCCTGCAGCGGCTGCTGGAGCGCCCGTTCGATGAGCACCCCGGCCACGATGCCTACGCAGCCTTCCCGCCCGACTGGGCGTCTTCCATCGAGATCAGCTGTTCATCATGACCCATCCCATCCAGAAGACCGACGCCGAATGGCAAGCCGTGCTGCGCGAGAAAGGCGCCGAGCCTGTGGCGTTCCAGGTCACACGCCACGCCGCCACCGAGCGCCCCTTCACCGGCAAGTACGAGACCCACTGGGCCGATGGCAGCTACCACTGCATCTGCTGCGGTTCCAAGCTGTTTGATTCGGACACCAAGTTCGACGCGGGCTGCGGCTGGCCCAGCTTCTCCCAGGCCATCCCCGGCGCCATCACCGAAATCGTGGACCGCAGCCACGGCATGGTCCGCACCGAGACGGTGTGTGCACAATGCGGGGCCCACCTGGGCCACGTTTTTGAAGATGGCCCGGCACCCACCGGCCTGCGCTATTGCATGAACTCCGCGTCGCTCGACTTCGAATCCGACAAGGGCTGACCGCCGAGAATGTCCCCGACTCCATGAAAATCCTGATCGACTTCTTCCCCATCCTGCTGTTTTTCGGGGCCTACAAGTTCTATGGCATCTATGTGGGCACCGCCGTGCTCATGGCCGCCACGGTGGTGCAGATGGGCCTGATCTACGCGATCGACCGTCGCCTGCAGGCCATGCACAAGGCCACGCTGGTGCTCATTCTGCTGTTCGGCACGCTCACGCTGGTGCTGCAAGACGACCGCTTCATCAAGTGGAAGCCCACGGTGCTGTACGGCGCCATGTCCCTCGCGCTGGCCGTGGCCCTGTGGGTGATGAAGAAGAACTTCCTCAAGATGCTGCTGGGCAGCCAGCTGGACCTGCCCGACCGGGTGTGGCTGCGGCTGAACGTGGCGTGGATCGTTTACTGCGCCTTCATGTCCGCCCTCAACGCCTATGTGGTGGTCAACTTCAGCACCGAAGCATGGGTGGACTTCAAGCTCTGGGGCTATGCCTTCCCGCTGGTCTTCCTGATCGGCCAAGGTATCTACATCGCGCCGCACCTCAAGGGCGACGAGCCTGCGGCCTGAGCCAGGGAATTGCCATGATCGACCTTTCCATCGCCCAGCAGATGCACCAGGCCCTCACCCAGCGGCTGGCCCCTGACGTCCTCGAAGTGCTCGACGAAAGCGCCGCCCACGCGGGCCACGCCGGGGCCAACGGCACCGGTTTTGGCACGCATTTCCGGGTCCGCATTTCGTCACCTTTGTTTACAGGCAAGCCCCGCGTGGCGCAACACCGCCTTGTGTATGATGCGCTGCAAGAATTTATTGACCAAGGCGTCCACGCCCTCGCCATTGAAGTTCTCTGAACCGGCCCCAGATAGCAACTCGCCGGATTTCAGCTGGCACAAACAACCTCTCATTTTTTGGATTCCGCATGAAGAAACAGCTCCTGTCCGGCCTCGTGGCCGCTGCCGTGCTGGGCACGATGGCCCTGCCCGCTTCCGCCCAGAACGTTGCCATCGTCAACGGCAAGGCCGTGCCGAAAGAGCGCGTTGAGGCGCTCAAGCAGCAGGTGGAACGCTCGGGCCGCCCTGTGACGCCCGACATCGAAGGCCAGATCAAGGAAGAAGTGATCGCCCGCGAAATCTTCATGCAGGAAGCCCAAAAGCGCGGCCTGGAAGCCTCGGCCGACTACAAGGCCCAGATGGAACTGGCCCGCCAGAGCATCCTGATCCGCGAACTGTTCGCCGACTACCAGAAGACCAACCCGGTGACCGACGCCGAAATCCAGGCCGAATACGACAAGTTCGTGGCAGCCAACGGCGGCAAGGAATACAAGGCCAGCCACATCCTGGTGGAGAAGGAAGCCGACGCCAAGGCCATCATCGCGTCCATCAAGAAGGGCGCCAAGTTCGAAGACATCGCCAAGAAGCAGTCCAAGGATCCAGGCTCTGGCGCCAAGGGTGGCGACCTGGACTGGGCCAACCCTGCCAGCTACGTGAGCGAGTTCACCGAAGCCCTGGTCAAGCTCGAAAAGGGCAAGATGACCGATGCACCCGTGAAGAGCCAGTTTGGCTGGCACGTGATCCGCCTGGACGATGTGCGCCAGGCCCAGCTGCCCAAGCTGGAAGAAGTCAAGCCCCAAGTGGCGCAACAACTGCAGCAGCAAAAACTGGCAAAGTTCCAGGAAGACCTGCGCGCCAAGGCCAAGGTTGAGTAATCGGGCCAGACCGGCATCCGCAGGGATGCCCCCCAAAAAAACGCGGCCTGGGCCGCGTTTTTTTATGTCCGCAGGAAACAGTCTGCTACCGGCAGTTCATCCGCAGAGCCGCATGTTATTTCCGTGAGCCAGTCGGCGCCTACGGCCTACCCAGCCACCAGGCCACCGCCATCAACAAACCAATCATCACCGGTTGGTGAAGCATGTAGTAACTCAGGCTCCAGCGCCCCAGAACCGACAAGGGTCGAACGATGCCAGGCAATGGCCGCGACAGCAGCACCGACCGGTGGGACAGCATCCACTGGCCTGCAGCCAGCCCCCACCACATCACGCCCAACCAAGGGAAAACGGGCACGTAGTCTTCGGTGAAAGGCTTGCGGGATACCAAACCCAGCCAGTTGAGGGACCGGCCGTTGAACCAGGGTGCCGCCTCCACCCAACTGCCCACCAGCAGATGCTGCGCCAGGAGCGGCAAGGCCACTGCCACCAGCCCCGCCAGCCACAGCCAGCGCCCCCAGTTGGCCGTGCACCGGGCTATGAGCAGCATCACGGCCATGCCATGCAAAACCCCGAAGTAGATGAAGCTCTGCGGAAACATAGCAAACGAGCCCAGCGTTACCAACAGCGCGCAGCCTGCGATCTGCATCCAGCGGCGCCCGAAACGCTGCCACCCCTGCCCCTGGTGCCACGCTATGGCCTGCCCCAGCCCCGCGCAGAAAAGAAAAAGGCTCACGATGACCGTGCGCTGCGCGGTCCAGAACGGGTCCACACGGAAGTTCTGTGGCCAGAAACCAAAATGGCTCAGGTCAAAACAGAAGTGGAAGGCGGTCATCCACACCATCGCCACTCCCCGCAGGGCATCCACCGCGTCATAGCGCTGGCCGGTGGTGGTGGTCGGGGTCCCCGCCCATGGGCTTGAAGCAGAAGACGGGGAGACAGGCAGAGGACGTTTCATGGCGTGACCGGTCGGGCGGCGATTGGACGGATGCGCCCCAGGCTTCGGCGCCATCCGGGACGCCCCGATGGTAAGGACGTTTGCCCCTGCCCCCCACTTGCCCAGCATTACAAGAGGCAAGAAAAAAGGCCTTGCAGCATGTGCTGCAAGGCCTTCAAACATTGGTCGGAGCGGCGGGATTCGAACTCGCGACCCTCTGCTCCCAAAGCAGATGCGCTACCAGGCTGCGCTACGCTCCGACAGCTCGTATTCTAACCCGCCAATTTCCTGTTTTTTGGTTCGATGCCTGCTTTTTTCATTTTTTTGAAAAAGCGGCAGGCACCCCAACAAACCGAAAATCCACAGCCCCTGGCAAAGCCGTGCGAGGACGAGAGAACAACAAGAAACGGGTCAGCCCTTCAGGCTGAAAAAGACCAATGAAATCGATGAAACCAAGGAATCAAACCAGCCGATGGTTTAGCGGCTGCTCGGGCCGGGGCCACGGCCAGCCAGATGGCGGAAGGTGATGCGGCCCTTGGTCAGGTCGTAGGGCGACATTTCCAGGGACACCTTGTCACCCGCCAGGATGCGGATGTGGTGCTTGCGCATCTTGCCGCCGGTGTAGGCGATCAGTTGGTGACCGTTGTCCAGCGTGACGCGAAAGCGCGAGTCGGGCAAGACTTCCGTCACGGAGCCTTGCATTTCAATGAGTTCTTCTTTGGCCATGTTCGTTATCTCTTCAAAACTAAAATTCTGCGATCAGCGCCTGAACGCTTGGTGCATTCACCACGGCAGTTACGACGTGGTCGGTGCTCGACACACGTTGCATTGCGGGCGGTGGGAGTCGCTGCACCCGGGGCGCAGATCAGGCAGACGGCCGGGGGAGACGGCTTCAATGGACAGGCAAAAGCGCTGTGCAAAGCCTGTCGATTGTACCGCGATGCGCCCTGTTGTGCCTATCGGCCCGTTTGGGCGGTAGCGGGCTGGCCATCACGCCCCTGCACAGCCAGGGCCAGCGTACGCACCAGATCCGTCTGAGTAATCACGCCCACCAGGCGATCATCTGCGTCCACGATGGGGATGTGGTGGTGGCCCCCTTGGGAAAACAGTGGCACCAGATCCATGGCGTGCTGCTCCACGCGGGCTACCTGCACGGGGTGGGACATGATTTCCCCCACGCTCTGCGGCTGGCCGCTGCGCCCCATGACCAGGGTGCGCAGGCGCTGTCCCAGGCCTTCATGCACATCCAGGTTGGCCAGGCGCATGAAGTCCGCCACGGTCACGATGCCCACCACCATGCGCTGCGCATCCACCACAGGCAGTGCCTTGATCTGCTCGGTACGCATCAGGGCCCACGCCTCCTTCAGCGAGACTCCTGCCTCCACCGCCAGCGGAGGCCGGGACATGATGTCCGAACAGCGCACCTCCCCCAGCGTCCGCTGAAACGCGGCGCGGCCTGCCAGGTGCAGCAACCCCTCCAGATCGGCGCGGCTCACGTCCAGCACCTGGTTGTAGTGCGCCAGCGCCGCATCCACGTCCGATGCCGTGAAGGCGCCCTGGACCACGTCGGTGCGCGCCACCATATGCTGCGGGTGGGGGTAGCGGCGCCCGGTCAGACCGTTGTAGACCACCGCAGTCACCAGCAGCACCACCACGTTGAACAGAATCGGAAACGCCGCCAGGTGCCAGCCATCGCCTGAGGTGAGCACCACATACAGCGCCATGGCACCGCCCGGTGGGTGCAGGCAGCGCAGCGGCACCATGAGCGCAATGGCCAGCCCCACAGCCACCGCCCCCGCCCACACGGGATCGGGAATCAGCGCCGCACAGAGCCCGCCCACCAGGGCAGACAACGTGCTGCCGCCCAGCACAGGCCAGGGCTGGGCCAGCGGGCTCGACGGCATGCCGAACACCAGCACCGCACTGGCTCCGAGTGAGGCCACCATCCAGGGCCCTGCGCTGCCGCCACCCGCCCACCAGCGACTCAGCCAGGCGGTCAACAACACACCGACCACCGCCCCCGCGATAAAGCGCACCCGCTCGCGGCCGTCAATGCCCAGTGGTGCAGGCCAGAAATGGCGCAGCCAGCGGGCCATGCGCTTACGTGCTGGCAGCGACGAAGAAGACGGGGATGGGGGAACGGAAAAAGACATGGGCAAAGAGGAAGCGCAGCCGCGCCCCATTCGGCAGCAAAACCATCGGCACCCAAGGAGTGCGCTGCGCGCCGCTGCCCTTGAGTGTCGCCGAGATCGCAATAAAGCAAGACCCGGGCCTCACAAGCCCCCACACCACCGCCCTTCAGTTGCGCCATTCACCACGGACAGGGAGGGGCTACCTATGCTCGAAACTACTGATACGAGCAGCTCCAAACATCCAGCACGGTCACAAAATCATGATCTATACTGCACAAACATAAAATTAATGCACTTTAGTTCATGTTTGTTTTTTCCATGGCCAACGTCCTGTCTCCTCGATTTACAGGTCGTGCTGCGATCAACAATCGTGGCCTCTGTTGCACTGGTACGGCATGACCTGTCCGCTCCGGTACGGGTAACCCATAGGTATTCACCACGGAATGCTTGAAGTAAATTACTTTAAGCCTAAACAAAGGAGATCCATCCCATGACCACCCGCCGCCTCGTCATCAGCCGCAGCGCCGCCCTTGTGGGCGCAGCATCCACTGGGCTGCTGCTGCCCTCCATCGTGCGCGCCCAAAGCGGCAAGGTGCGTGTGGGTTTCATGCTGCCCTACACCGGCACATTTGCCCAGCTGGGCGTGGCCATCGAGAACGGCGTACGCCTGGCGATCGACCAGCAAGGCGGCAAGCTGGGCGGGCGCGAAATCGAGTGGTTCAAGGTAGACGATGAATCCGAGCCCAGCAAGGGCGTGGAAAACGCCAGCAAGCTGGTGCAGCGCGACAAGGTGGATGTGTTGATCGGCACCGTGCACTCGGGCGTGCAGATGGGCATCCAGAAGGTGGCTCGCGACACCGGCGTGCTCAACCTCATCCCCAACGCCGGCGTGCATGCCGCCACCCGCGCCCTGTGCGCCCCCAACGTGTTCCGCACCTCATTCAGCAACTCCCAGCCCACGTTGGCACTGGGCAAGGCCATGGTCGAAAAGGGCCATAAGAAGGCCGTGTGGATCACCTGGAAGTACGCGGCCGGTGACGAGGCCTTTGAAGGCTTCAAGCAAAGCTACACCGCTGCGGGCGGCACCATCGTGAAGGAACTGGGCCTGCCCTTCCCCAACGTCGAATTCCAGGCGCTGCTGACCGAGATCGCCGCCCTCAAGCCCGATGCCGTGGCCTGCTTCTTTGCCGGTGGCGGCGCGGCCAAGTTCATCCGCGACTACGCTGCGGCAGGCCTCAAGGACAAGATCCCGCTGTATGGCTCGGGCTTCCTGACCGAAGGGGTGCTTGAAGCCGCAGGCCCTGCCGCCGAAGGCATCATCACCACCATGCACTACAGCGACTCGCTGGACACGCCGCGCAACAAGCAGTTCCGCCTGGAATACGCCAAGACCTTCCGCAGCCAGCCCGATGTGTACGCCGTGCAGGGCTACGACACCGGTCTGCTGCTGGTGCAAGGCGCCAATGCGGTGAAAGGTGACTTCTCCGCCAAGCCCGCGATCATCAAGGCCATGGAAAGCGCCACCATCGACAGCCCGCGCGGCAAGTGGACCATGAGCAAGGCCCACAACCCCGTGCAGGACATCTACTTGCGCCAAGTGGAGAACAAGGAAAACAAGGTGATCGGCGTGGCCGCCAAGGCACTGGCCGACAGTGGCGCTGGCTGCCGCATGGGCTGACCCGCTGAAAGCGGAGCACACCCTCCATCCACCCGCCCGGCCACCGTGCCGTGCGCCCTGCTGTCGGCTTCGCGCCGAACAGCCTGATCTTCTGCACCCCAACCACGGCACCCGATGGACTTCGCCACCTTCCTGATCCAGTTGCTCAACAGCGTGCAGTACGGCCTGCTGCTGTTCATGCTGGCGGCCGGCCTCACGCTGATCTTCGGGATCATGGGCGTGGTGAATCTGGCGCATGGCAGCTTCTACATGCTGGGGGCCTACCTCGCGTATTCGCTGTCGGGGCATTTCGGCAGCCTGGCGCTGGCCATCGTGGGGGGGGCGCTGCTGTCAGTGGTCTTCGGGCTGGCGCTCGAATGGCTGCTGTTCCGCCACTTCTACCACCGCGACCACCTGGACCAGGTGCTGCTGACCTTCGGGCTGATCTACATCTTTGAAGAGCTGCGCTCCATCCTGTGGGGCGATGATGTACATGGCGTACCCATCCCCCAGATGCTGGACTGGTCCATTCCGCTCACCGACACCCTCTCCTACCCGGTCTACCGGCTGTTCATCTCGGGTGTGTGCATTGCGCTGGCCGTGGCGCTGTATCTGCTGATCTCCAAAACCCGCCTGGGCATGAAGATCCGCGCGGGTGCCTTCAACCGCGACATGGCCGAGTCCCTGGGCGTGAACATCAAGCTCATCCATGCCATCGTGTTTGCGCTGGGCGTGGGCCTGGCGGCGGTGGCGGGCATGGTGGCGGCGCCGGTGTCCAGCGTCTACCCCAACATGGGCTCGTCGGTCCTCATCATGTGTTTTGTGGTGGTGGTGATTGGTGGCATCGGCTCGGTACGCGGTGCGCTCATTGCTGCGCTGCTGGTGGGCTTTGTCGATACGTTCGGCAAGGTACTTTTACCGCAGGTGGCCGGGATGCTGGTCTACATGCTGATGGCGGCGGTGCTGCTGTGGAAACCCGAAGGTCTTTTCAAACAATGATGACCCCCATGCTTGTCACTTCGCGCATGTCATACGCCTCCCAGCCCGGCAGCCCCTCATGAGCACCCCCCGCGCCAATATCGAAGTGCTGCCGCGCAGCGTGCAGTTCGCCCTCGCGCTGGGGCTGGCTGCGCTGCTGCTGTTCCCCGTGGTCGGCAGCGACTTCTACGTACAAATGGTCACCCGCATGATGATCATGGCTATCTTTGCAATGAGCCTGGATCTGCTGCAGGGCGTGACCGGCCTCGTGTCGCTGGGCCACGCTGCCTACTTTGGTGTGGCGGGCTATGCGCTGGCCTTCCTCACTCCGGCCGACGCGCCCGTGAGCCTGTGGTGGACGCTGCCGCTGGCGGTGGCGGGCGCTGCGCTGGCGGCCCTGGTCATCGGTTTCTTTGTGGTGCGCACCCACGGCATCTACTTCATCATGGTCACCATGGCATTTGCCCAGATGGTGTTCTATCTGTTCTTCGACAACAAGGCGCTGGGCGGCTCGGACGGGCTGTACATCAACTTCCGGCCCGACGCCTCCATTTTTGGCTGGCTGCCGTTCGACCTGGAAGGCCGCAAGACCTTCTACTACTTCACGCTGGCGCTGGTGGTCATCGTCTACATGCTGCTGCGCCGCCTGCTGTGGAGCCCGCTGGGCCGGGCGCTCGCGGGCATTCGCATCAATGAGCACCGCATGCGCGCCATGGGTTTCGGCACCCAGGGCTACAAGCTCACGGCGTTTACCGTGGCGGGCGCACTGGCGGGGCTGGCGGGCTACCTGTGGGGCGCGCAGACCGGCTATGTGAACCCGGAGCTGATGGGTTTTCACATGAGCGCCCACGCCATCATGATGATCATCCTGGGCGGCATGGGCAATTTTGCGGGGGCCATCGTCGGCGCCTTCGCCTTTGAGTATCTGCTGCATGTGTTCAAGGACATCACCAAACACTGGCAGCTGCTGATGGGCGGCTTCATCGTGCTGGTGGTGGTGGCCGCACCGCGCGGGCTGCTGGGCATGCTGGGGCAGCGCCGGACTGGCAAAGCGCAAGAGGATTCTCACCATGGCTGACGCCCTGCTCTCTGCCCGCCAGCTCACCAAGCGCTTCGGCGGTCTGGCCGCCGTCAATGGCGTCTCTGTGGACCTCTGGCGCGGCCAGATCCATGCCGTGATCGGCCCCAACGGTGCGGGCAAATCCACGCTGACCAACCTGCTCTCTGGCGACCTGCCGCCCACCTCGGGCACCGTGCTGCTGGGCGGCACCGATGTGACCGGCTGGGCGCCTGAGCGCATCTCACGCCAGGGCCTGGGCCGCAGCTACCAGAAGACCAACATCTTCCTGCCGCTCACGGTGCACGAGAACGTGCGACTGGCTGCCCAGTCGCGCGATGCGCAGCAGCCCTGGAACCCGCTGCGCTGGTGGCAGGACACCCGTGCAGCCACTATCAAAAACAGAGCTACCAGCGCACGTCTGGAAAGCGCTATCGAGCTGTCTGGCCTCAAAGACCGGCGCACAGCGATTGCCGGTGCCATGAGCCACGGCGAGCAGCGCCAGCTGGAGATCGCCATGACCCTGGCCACCGAGCCCCAGGTGCTGCTGCTCGACGAGCCCCTGGCCGGCATGGGCGTGGCCGAGGCCGAGCGCATGGTGGACCTGCTGCAGCGCCTCAAGCCCGCGCACGCCATCATGCTGGTGGAGCACGACATGGACGCCGTGTTCGCGCTGGCCGACCGCCTGACCGTGATGGTCAACGGCGAGGTGATTGCGCACGGCACACCGCCCGAGGTGCGCGCCGATTCCACGGTGCAGGCCGCCTACCTGGGCGAGGACCACTGAGATGACCACTCCATGGATCGATGCCAAAGGCATCCACACCTTCTACGGCAGCAGCCACATCCTGCACGGCATTGACTTCACCGTGGGCCAGGGCGAGACCATCGGTCTCATGGGCCGCAACGGCATGGGCAAAAGCACCCTGCTCAAGTCGCTGATGGGCCTGGTCAAGCCCCGCTCGGGCAGTGTGGCCGTGGCGGGCCGCGACGTGACGGGCAAGCCGCCCTACGAGGTCGCTCGCCTCGGCATTGCCTACGTGCCCGAAGGCCGTGGCATCTTTGGCAACCTCAGCGTGGTCGAGAATTTGCAGATGGCCGCACGTGCGGGCACGCGCGGCCAGCGCGACTGGACTTACGAGCGCGTGCTGGAGACCTTCCCGCGCCTGAAGGAGCGCCTGGGCCATGGCGGCCAGCAGCTCAGCGGTGGCGAGCAGCAGATGCTGACCATCGGCCGCGCGCTGATGACCAACCCCGATGTGCTGATCCTCGACGAAGCCACCGAGGGCCTGGCGCCACTGATCGCGCGCGAGATCTGGCGCATCTGCAGCCTGATCAAGGACAGCGGTATCAGCAGCGTGATCGTGGACAAGAACTGGAAACATGTCACGCAAATCACCGACCGCAACATCATCCTGGTCAAGGGCCAGGTGGTGTTTGAAGGCAGCTCGGACGCGCTGCACGCGCAGCCCGCGCTACTGGACCAGTACCTCGGGGTGTGACCGTACGGGCGATGCCCGCCCGCGCCGATAGAATCATCCGCTTTCGTCTTCGAGGGGTTCGCCCGTGTCTGATCGCCTGGCAGTTCTGCCGCAATACCTCCTGCCCAAACAGGCACTGACCACCCTGGCCGGCAAATTCGCATCGGCCCGGCTGGGCGGCCTCACCACCTCGGTGATCCGCTGGTTTGTGGGCCGCTACAACGTGAACATGGGCGAGGCGGCCAACCCCGACATCGCCAGCTACGCCAGCTTCAATGACTTCTTCACGCGCGCACTGAAAGACGGCGCGCGGCCGCTTGCCGACGCCGACCTGATCTGCCCCGTGGACGGCGCCATCAGCCAGTTCGGGCCCATCGCCAAAGACCAGGTCTTCCAGGCCAAGGGGCACACCTACTCCACCACCGCCCTGGTGGGTGGCGACGCCGCTGCCGCAGCCCGTTTTGATGACGGCTACTTCGCCACGCTGTACCTGAGCCCGCGCGACTACCACCGCATCCACATGCCTTGCGCGGGTGAGCTCACGCGCATGGTGCATGTGCCAGGCGACCTGTTTTCGGTGAACCCCACCACGGCACGCGGCGTGCCCGGGCTGTTTGCGCGCAACGAGCGCGTGGTGTGCTTTTTTGAATCGGCCCAGGGCCCGTTTGTGCTGGTGCTGGTGGGCGCCACCATCGTGGGCAGCATGGCCACCGTGTGGCATGGCCAGGTGAACCCGCCGCGCCCCGGCACGCTGCGCCAGTGGGACTACGCACCAGGCCAGGTCAGCCTGCAAAAGGGCGAAGAGATGGGGCGCTTTCTGCTGGGCTCCACCGTGGTGATGCTGTTCCCAAAGGGGCCGCTGCAGTTCAACCCCCAGTGGGCGCCCGCACGGCCCATTCAGCTGGGTGAGGCGATGGCACAGCGGGCGGCTGGCTGACGGGAGAGCTTGCTAACGGTTGCCCGGCAGCAGTGCGCGGACCTTACTCGGGCACCCGGCTCAGCTGAAACGCACTGGGCTCCAGCCAGAGTGTGTCAGGGTGCACGGGGACATCGCGCCCCACCAGGTGCACCAACAGGCCACCGCGCCGCACCACCACATGGCTCACCGTTTCACGGCTGCCCCCCAGTTGGACGACGGCGCCAGGCTTGAACAAAGGCATGTAGTAATAAGCCGCAGTTTCCATAAGGATGCGGCTCCTTCCGCACAGGTGGCCGCGTGGCACACCGCGCAGCCCGCACAAAACTGAGGCTGCTCACCCCATCCTAGCACCGATCCCTGACCCTACCGCGCTGTCGGAAGGTAAAGCCAGAGACAGATCAGCCCGGGGTTTGCGCCCGCGCAAACCCGAGCGCCGCCTTCAGCAACCGCTCCAGGTGTGGCTGCACCCCGGCCGCCACCTCGGGCAGGTAGTCAAAAGGCAAGGCCTCCTGCATGTAGCTGCACTGGGTCATCTCCAGCTGCACCGCATGGATGTTCTGTGCGGGCTGCCCATAGTGGCGCGTGATGTGACCACCCTTGAAGCGGCCATTGAGCACACCGGTGTAGCCCGGCGCCGACTGCACAATGGCCAGCAGCGCCTGCGCCAGCGCCGGGTCACAGCTGGCGCCATCGGCCGTGCCCAGGTTCAAGTCGGGCAGCTTGCCCTCAAAAAAGCGCGGCAGCACCGAGCGGATGGAGTGTGCGTCCCACAGCACCGCCACGCCATGCTGCGCACGGATGCGGTCCAGCTCGGCGCGCAGTTGCGCGTGGTACGGCGCCCAGACCGCGTCGCGGCGCGCGGCGATTTCGGCTTCATCGGGCACGTCGCCCTGCGCGTAGATAGGCGTATCGTCAAAGGTGTCCACAGGGCACAGGCCGGTGACGCTCTGGCCGGGGTACAGGCTCGCGCCATCGGGCGGGCGGTTCAGGTCCACCACGTAGCGCGAATGCGTGGCCACGAGGATGGAGGCGCCCATGTCTTTCGCAAACGCATACAGGCGCTCCATGTGCCAGTCGGTGTCGGGCACCTGGCGGGCTTCGTCGGTAAAGCGCGCAGCAAGCTGCGGCGGCACATAGGTGCCAGCATGGGGCATGGAGATCAGCAGTGGCTGCGTGCCCTGGTGAAAGGTGAAGGGCGGGGGTGTGGTGGTCATGGATGGCACCGTGGATGGAGTCAAAGAACAGGGGGAAGTCAACCGGCCGAAATGGTGGTGGAGCGCGCCGCCACAAAAGCCTGCGCAGCCGTGTCGTGCAGGGCGTGACGCCCCTGCGCCACCCGCAACACGCCCGCGACCCACAGGCTGTCGATGGCCGAGGTACGGTGGCTGCCGAATACATGGGACGACAACATGCTGGGCGCAGGCAGGCCCGCCAGAGCCACATGCTGCGCATCCAGCGCCACCATGTCGGCCTGCTGGCCGACCGCAAGGCCTGCAGGGCCCGCCATGCCGCCGGGTGAGCGGCCAGATGCCTGCGCCCCGCCCTGCACCGCCTGCAGGGTCATGGCCGTGGCCACCTCGGCCTGGGTGCTGCTGGCCAGCACATTGCGCTGGCGCAGCGACAGGCGCTGGCCGTATTCGAGCATCAGCAGCTCCTCGGCGGCATTCACGCAGGCGTGGCTGTCCGAGCCCACACCCCAGCGGCCGCCGTGCTGCAGCCACAGCGGCATGTCGAAGATGCCGTCGCCCAGGTTGGCCTCGGTGGTGGGGCAGATACCGGCCACAGCCCCCGTGCGCGCGGCATCGGCGTATTCCTGCGGCGTCATGTGCGTGGCATGCACCAGGCACCAGCGTTCATCCACGGGGGCATGTTCCAGCAGCCACTGCACGGGGCGTTGGCCGCTCCAGGCGATGCAGTCCTGAACCTCCTGCGTCTGCTCGGCAATGTGGATGTGGATGGGGGCCTGGGGGTTCAACGCCGTGAGGCCCTGTACGGCGGCGGCCAGGCTGTCCGGCGGCACGGCGCGCAGTGAATGCGGGGCCAGGCCCAGAATGCCGCCCAGCGCCCGTGTAGCGGGCGCAAGGCGCTCCAATAAGGAGAGCATGTTGTCGGTGCTGCGGACAAAGCGCGCCTGGTCGGCACGCGGCGGCTTGGCGCCAAAACCGCTGGTCTGGTACAGCACCGGCAGCAGCGTGATGCCGATGCCCGCGCTCTTCGCCGCACGCAGCAGCGCCAGCGACAGTGTGGCGTCATCGGCGTAGGGGCGGCCGTCCTGGCCGTGGTGCACGTAGTGGAACTCGCACACGCTGGTGTAGCCCGCCTCCAGCATCTCCACATACAGCCAGGTGGCAATGGCCTCCAGCGATTCGGGCGTGATGCGCGCGGCAAAGCGGTACATCAGGTTGCGCCAGCTCCAGAAGCTGTCCTGGCTTTCCCCCCGGTATTCCGTGAGGCCCGCAAACGCGCGCTGGAAGGCGTGCGAATGCAGGTTGGGCATGCCGGGCAGCAGCGGGCCGGTGGCCACTGCGGCGCCGTTGGGCTGCGCGTTGGGCGTGATGGTGGTAATGCGCCCTGCCCCATCCCACGCGACGAGCACATCGCGCGCCCAGCCGGTGGGCAGCAAGGCATCGGCAGCGAAAAGTTGGCGTTCAAGCGGCTCGCTCATGGCATGACTCCGTGGATGCGCCCCTGCCGCACGATGGTGCCGGCGGGCTTGTGGCCAAACCAGTAGGCCAGCTCGGCCGCCTCGCCCACAGGCCACAGCACGAAGTTGGCGGGTCGGCCCGATGCGATGAGGCCGTGGGAATCTTGCAAGCCCAGCGCGCGTGCCGCATGGGTGGTGATACCCGCCAGCGCCTCGGGCACCGTCAGGCGGAACAGCGTGCAGGCCATGTTGGCCATGAGCAGCAGGCTGAGCGCGGGCGAGGTGCCCGGGTTGTGGTCGGTGGACACCGCCATGGGCACGCCCGCCTCGCGCAGCTGTGCGATGGGCGGCAGGTGCGTGTCGCGCAGCGTGTAGCAAGCGCCCGGCAGCAGCACGGCCACAGTGCCTGCGGCTTTCATCGCAGCAACGCCATCGGCCGACAGGTGCTCGATATGGTCGCACGACAGTGCGCCATAGCGCGCGGCCAGCGCCGATCCGCCCATGTCCGACAGCTGCTCGGCATGCAGCTTGACAGGGATGCCGAGCTTTTGCGCAGCCTGGAAGACCTGCTCCGTCTCCTCCAGCGTGAAGGCGATGCGTTCACAGAACACATCCACGGCATCCACCAGGCCTTCGGCGGCCAGTGCGGGCAGCATCTCGTTGCAGACCAGATCGACATAGGCTTGGCTGCGGCCTGCGTACTCGGGCGGCAGCGCGTGCGCGCCCAGGAAGGTGGTGCGCACCGTCACGCCAAACGCCTCGCCCAGACGGCGGGCCACGCGCAGCTGTTTGCGCTCATGTTCCAGCGCCAGGCCGTAGCCCGATTTGATCTCGATGGCACATACGCCCTCGGCCAGCAGGGCCTGCAGGCGCGGCACGGCCTGGGCAAAAAGCTCGTCTTCCGACGCCGCACGCGTGGCCTTGACCGACGACACAATGCCCCCGCCCGCCTTGGCCACTTCTTCGTACGTGGCACCGGCCAGGCGCATGGCGAATTCGTTGGCACGCTGGCCGCCGTAGACCAGGTGCGTGTGGCAGTCCACCAGCCCGGGGGTGGCGAGCGCGCCCCGCGCATCGTGGCGCGGCAATGCCTGGTAAGCGGCGGGCAACTGCGCCTCGGGCCCCACCCAGGCCATCTGGCCTTGCTGCACCACCACGCAGGCCGATTGGCCCTCGGGCACTGCCACGTCGGCCGCCCACAGGCCGGGCGCAGGTTTCAGGTTGTGCCACACGCCATCGGCGTTCTGGCTGGCGGCCGCCCCGTTCGGGTGGCCGTGGTTGTCCATGTGTTGCATCTGCCTGCCCACCCGTGGGCTCCGTGTTGAATGCTATACAAATAATAGCTACCAGCGCTTATCCATCAGGCGGTGGCGGCCATTTTTATTCAAATTTTGGGAGCTGCACCGCGCTGCAAGGCGATCCAGACCAGTGCGGGCGCATCGGCGTCGGCCCCTGCATGCAACGGCTCCAGTTGGCCCGGCGTTGCACCGCCCTCGCCCGCCCACCAAAAGCCCCGCCCTGCCGCCAGCGCACGCGGCCCGGCGCCCGGCGCCACCCACTGCCAATCGCCCTGCAGCACCAGGCACAGGCCTGCGGGCGTGTCGCCGGGCGACTGCGCATCGCTCACCACCTGCAGAGGCCCATGCCACAGGCCCCGCCGCAACATGAGGTTGAAGTCCTTGGAGGTGCCGCCCAGCATCGCACCGTCCACCGCATCGTCGCCGGAAAACGCAAACGGCTGCCAGCGCGGCTCCAGCCGGTGCTCCCAGCCAGGGCTGCGCAGGTGCAGGCCGTCGCCAGACAGCAGCATGATCTGCCTGTCGATGGCCGGGAAGACGGAGAACGGCCCGGGCCGGTCCACCGTGGCCAGGCTCACGCGCCACTCAAAGCTGTTCATGTCGGCGCCCGGGGGCCAGCAGGCCAGCTCCTGCGTGCTGCCGCCGCCGTTTTTCCAGGGCATGCTGGGTGTGGACGCCAGATCAAAAAAATGCATCGCCATCGTTGTCATGCCCCTCATCCATTGGCCGTGGACTGTTCTGCGTCCGCGACCAGCAACGGGAACAGAGGATGGTTCATCTCCGCGCCAGCGGGCAACTCATCTGCCAGACCTGGAAACTCGGGCGAGGTCTTCCATGGCCGGGGCGCATGGCGCGTGTCGTCACCCAGGAAGCGCACCGAGAACACACGGCGGCGGTTGGGCCCCTCCACCCCACCGGCGGCATGCAGCGTGAGCATGTGAAAACACACCACGTCGCCGGGCTCGATCTCCCAGCCCACGATGGGGAATGCAGCACGGTCGGCCTCAACGTTGGGCAGGTCCTGCAGGCTGCCTTCGGGGAACCACTTCGCCTGGTTGTCCATGAAAGTGCGCGGCATAAGCCACGGTCCCTTGTGCGAACCGGCCACAAACTCCAGCGTCGCAGCGCGGGACACCGGATCGACCGGAATCCACATGCTGATGTTCTGCACGCCGTCGATGTTGTAGTACGGCTGGTCCTGATGCCAGGGCGTGCGCTGGCGGGTTCCCGGCTCCTTCACCAGCACATGGTCGTGATACAGCCGCACGGTGCCCGACTGCATGAGGCGCTGGGCGGCCAGGGCCAGCGGGGTTTCGCGCACAAAGCGGCCGAACTGCGGAATGTCCTGCCAGTTGCAGAAGTCCTCAAAGAAGCGGCCCGGGTCATCCGGCCTGCTGGCCACCTTGGCGCGCGGGCTGGGCGCGGCCAGGTTGGCATCGATGCCCTCGCGCAGCAACGCGACCTCTTCAGGCGTGAGCAACTGCTTGATGCAGATCGCACCATCGCGGGCGAAGTCGGCGACCTGCTGGTCGCTCAGTCGCTCGCGCAGGCGCGCCTGCCACGGTTGCTGCAGAACCCCGGACGAAACATCGGACATGGCACCTCACCTCCAGATCAAACGTGCAGACTGATAGATAGATCCCGCGAGTATCGGCGGGCTTACTTGATCATCGGCAGCTTCAGGCCCTGCTTCTTGGCCGTTTCGACGGCCAGCTCGTAGCCTGCATCGGCATGGCGCATCACGCCGCTACCGCAGTCGTTGACCAGCACATTGGCAAGGCGCTGGGCCGCCGCTTCCGTGCCGTCGGCCACGATGACCATGCCCGAGTGCTGCGAATAGCCCATGCCCACGCCGCCACCATGGTGCAGGCTGACCCAAGTGGCGCCTCCTGCGGTATTGAGCAACGCGTTGAGCAGCGGCCAGTCGCTCACGGCGTCGGTGCCGTCCTTCATGCCTTCGGTCTCGCGGTTGGGGCTGGCCACGCTGCCGGTGTCCAGGTGGTCGCGGCCGATCACGATGGGGGCCTTCAGCTCGCCGTTCTTCACCATCTCGTTGAAGGCCAGGCCCGCGATGTGGCGCTCGCCCAGGCCCAGCCAGCAGATGCGCGCGGGCAGACCCTGGAAGGCAATGCGCTCGCCCGCCATGTCGAGCCAACGGTGCACATGCTTGTTCTCGGGGAACAGCTCCTTGATCTTGGCGTCGGTCTTGCGGATGTCTTCCGGGTCGCCCGACAGGGCCACCCAACGGAACGGGCCCTTGCCTTCGCAGAACAGCGGGCGGATGTACGCGGGCACAAAGCCGGGGAAGTCGAATGCGTCTTTCACGCCTTCGTCGAACGCCACCTGGCGGATGTTGTTGCCGTAGTCCACCACCGGGATGCCCATGTGCTGGAAGTCGAGCATGGCCTGCACGTGCACGGCGCAGGACTTGGCGGCAGCCTTCTTCAGCACCTCGTGCTGGGTCACGTCCTGCTGCGCGGCACGCCACTGGGCCACCGTCCAGCCTGCGGGCAAGTAGCCGTTGACGAGGTCGTGGGCCGAGGTCTGGTCGGTCACCAGGTCGGGCTTCAGCCCCCCCGCCTTGGCGCGCTTCACCAGCTCGGGCAGGATCTCGGCCGCATTGCCCAGCAGCGCGATGGAGATGGCTTCCTTGGCCGCCGTGTGCTGGCGGATGAGTTCGATGGCGTGGTCAATGTCACGCGCCTGCTTGTCCACGTAGCGCGTGCGCAGGCGGAAGTCGATGCTGCTTTGCTGGCATTCGATGTTGAGCGACACCGCGCCCGCAAAGGTAGCGGCCAGTGGCTGCGCGCCGCCCATGCCGCCCAGGCCTGCGGTCAGGATCCACTTGCCTTCGAGCGACCCGCCATAGTGCTTGCGGCCTGCCTCGGCAAAGGTTTCGTAGGTGCCCTGCACGATGCCCTGCGTGCCGATGTAGATCCAGCTGCCCGCCGTCATCTGGCCGTACATGAACAGGCCCTTCTGGTCGAGCTCGCTGAAGTGCTCCCAGTTGGCCCACTTGGGCACGAGGTTGGAGTTGGCCAGCAGCACGCGCGGCGCATTGGCGTGGGTCTTGAACACGCCCACGGGCTTGCCGGACTGGATGAGCAGGGTCTCGTCGTCGTTCAGGTCCTTGAGCGAGGCCAGGATCTGGTCATAACACTCCCAGTTGCGTGCGGCGCGGCCGATGCCGCCGTACACCACCAGGTCCTGCGGGCGCTCGGCCACCTCGGGGTCGAGATTGTTCTGGATCATGCGGTAGGCGGCCTCGGTGAGCCAGCTCTTGCAGGTGAGCTGTCTGCCGCGCGGCGCGCGGATCACGCGGGTGGCGTCGTGGCGGGGGTCGGTGTTGGAGGCGGCGGCGATGATGGCGTCGTTGGCGTTCATGGTGGACTCCTGTGAATCAGTGGGTGTGCATGGAAAAAATCAGACGAAGCTGGGCAGGCATTGCGTGAGCGCTGCAGGCCAGGTGGACTGCTGGGCCCAGGCGCGCATGGCTTCGATGTCGGGGGCGAGGTAGCGGTCCTGCTCCAGGTAGGCCACGCGCTCGCGGATGGCGGCGAACTGATCTTCAATGAGGGGTGAGGACTTCAGGGACCGGTCGAATTCCATGCCTTGCGCGGCTGCCATGGCCTCGATGCCGACCATCACCGCCGCATTGCGCACCATGTCACCCAGGCGGCGCGCGCCGTAGGTGGCCATGGAGACATGGTCTTCCTGGTTGGCTGATGTGGGCAGGCTGGTCACGCTGCTGGGGTTGGCCAGACATTGGTTCTCCGCGGCCAGCGCGGCGGCGGTGACCTGGGCGATCATGAAACCCGAGTTCACGCCGCTGTCGCGGATCAGGAATGCAGGCAGGCCCGAGAGGCCCGGGTCAAGCAACAGCGACAAGCGGCGTTCGGAAATCGCACCGATCTCGGCGACGGCCAACGCGATGATGTCGGCCACAAAGGCGACGGGCTCGGCGTGGAAGTTGCCGCCGGAGATCACGTCGCCGTTGTCAAACACCAGGGGGTTGTCCGACGCGGCGTTCGCCTCGATGGTCAACACGCGCGCGGCGTGGTGCAGGTTGTCCAGGCACGCGCCCATCACCTGCGGCACGCAGCGGATGGAATACGGGTCTTGCACACGGCCGCAGTTCGGGTGCGAGGGATCGATGGCGCTGCCGTCCAGCAGCGCGCGCACGGCGGCGGCCACGGCGATCTGCCCGGCCTGGCCACGGGCTTCGTGGATGCGCGCATCGAAAGGCTTGACCGAGCCCTTGATGGCTTCGAGCGACAGGCAACCCGCGACCAGCGCGGCAGCAAACACGCTCTCGGCGCCAAACAAACCGGCCAGCGCGAGCGCGGTGGACACCTGCGTGCCGTTGAGCAGCGCCAGCCCTTCCTTGGGGCCCAGCACAAACGGCTGCAGGCCGATGGAGCGCATGGCCTCGGCACCGGGCACCACCTTGCCGTCCACCTTGGCCTGCCCTTCGCCGATCAGCACACAGGCCATGTGCGCCAGCGGCGCCAGGTCGCCCGACGCGCCCACCGAGCCCTTGGCCGGGATCACGGGCAGCACGTTGGCGTTGGCCAGGGCCAGCAACGCATCCACCAGCTCGGGGCGCACGCCCGAGTGGCCACGCGCCAGGCTCACGGCCTTGGTGGCCAGGATGAGGCGCACCACGTCGTCGGGCAGCGCATCGCCCGTGCCCACGCTGTGCGACAGCACCAGGTTGCGCTGCAGCTCGGCCAGGCGGTCATGCGCAATCTTGGTGCTGGCCAGCTTGCCAAAGCCGGTGTTGATGCCATAGACGACCTGGTCTTCATCAACGATGCGCTGCACCGTGGCCAGGGACTTCTGCAAACCCGCGCGGGCCGACGCATCGAGCACCAGTTGCACGGGGCCCGCATGGATGCGGCGCAGCTCGGCCAGCATGACGCGGCCAGGGTGCAGGGTGAGGGATGAGGCGTTGTGTGTCATGGCATTGATCCTGTATATACAAGTAGGTACAAGCGAAAAAATTCTGAGCTTTTGGCGAAAAACTTTCAACCAGCGACGGGGTTGCCGTCGGCTCGGAAGCGGCTGCCCAGGCGGTAACGGGTGGCGGGGTGCAGGCAGCGCACCACGGTGATCGGCACGCCGCGCGACCAGGTGCGGCGGGTAAGCAGCAGGCAAGGCTCCTGCGGCGACATCTCCAGCAGCGTGGCCTGCTCGGCGGTGGGCATGACGGCGTCGACCACATGCTCGATCTGGTCGAACGGCACGTTGCGCACCAGGTATTCGGAAGGTTGCAGTTGCGTGAAGTCCTGCGCGGCAAACTGGGGCACTTGGCGTGGGTTCACGTGGCGGTCTTCCAGCTGCACGGGCAGGCCGTCTTCGCGGTGGATGCACAGCGAGTGGAACACCGACTCACCCGTGCGCAGGTCCAGCGCGGCGGCCACCTCCAGCGTGGCGGAGGTGCGCTCCACCGTCAGCACGTCGCAGCGGTAGTCGTGCCCGCGCTGGCGGATTTCGCTGGCCAAATTGGCTATCTGCAGCAGCGTGGACTGCGGCTTGTCCTCGGCCACGAAGCTGCCCACACCGGCCACGCGCACGATGCGGCCCTGCTCCACCAGCTCGCGCAGCGCGCGGTTCACCGTCATGCGCGAGATGCCGAACTGGGTGACCAGCTCGTTCTCGGAGGGCAGGCGGTCACCCGCGCGCCAGATGCCTTCCTGGATCTTGCGCGAGATATGGTCCTTGACCTGCTCGTACAGCGCCATGGCCTGCGCGGGCGCGGCCACGCCTGCCACGGCCTTGGCAGGCGCGCCACTGCGGGGGGCAGCGGCGGTGGTGCGGCGGGATGGACGGGCGCTCATGGGCTGGGCAGGTTCTGGAAGGTTCAGATCAATGCAGGTCCGCCGCCATGGATTCGGCGCGAATCTCTTCGGTCAGGCGCGCCTTGAGGTCCATGAACTCGGGGCTCGTCTTGATCGTGTAATGGCGTGGGTGCGGCAGGTCCACCGCCAGCTCGGTCTTGATGCGGCCGGGCCGGGCGCTGAACACGGCCACGCGGTTGGCCATGAAGATGGCTTCGTCGATGTCGTGGGTCACGAACAGCACCGTCTTGCGCTCGGCCTCCCAGATGCCCAGCAGCAACTCCTGCATGAGCACGCGGGTCTGGTTGTCGAGCGCGCCGAAGGGCTCGTCCATCAGCAAAATCTTGGGGTCGTTGGCCAGGGCGCGCGCAATGGCGGTGCGCTGCTGCATGCCGCCCGACAGCTGCTTGGGAAAGTGCTGCTCGAAGCCGCGCAGGCCCACCTTGGCGATGAAGTACGCGGCGCGCTCCTTTTGCTGCGCCTCGGGCATGCCGCGCTCGCGCAGGCCAAAGCGGATGTTCTGCTCGATGGTGAGCCAGGGGAACAGCGTGTAACTCTGGAACACCATGCCCCGGTCCGCGCCCGGGCCTTCCACTGGCACACCGTCCAGCAGCACTCGGCCGCTGGTGGCATGGTCCAGGCCCGCGACGATGCGCAGCAGCGTGGACTTGCCGCAGCCCGAGGGGCCGAGGATGGTGACAAAGTCGTTGTCACGCACTTCAAAATCGACGGGCAGCAGGGCCTGCGTGCGCTGGCCCTTGTGCCCTTCAAAGATGCGCGAGACGGCTTGGATAGATACGCTGCTCATCGCACAAAACTCCAGGCAAACAGACGGTGGTTGAGCGCCTTGAAGGCGAAGTCGGACACCAGCCCGATGAGGCCGATGATGATGATGCCGAAGATGATCTGGCCGGTGTTGAGCAGCGACTGGCTGTCGGTGATCATGTGGCCGATGCCGCTGGACGAGCCGATCAGCTCGGCCACGATCACATAAGTCCAGGCCCAGCCCAGCACCAGGCGCAGGGTTTCGGCGATCTCGGGTGCAGCGCCGGGGATCAGCACGCGCGTGACGATGCCTTTGTGGCCCGCGCCCAGCGTGTAGGCGGCCTCCACCAGGTCGCGCCGCGCGCCGCCCACGGTGACGGCGACCATGAGCGTGATCTGAAACACCGAGCCGATGAAGATGACGAGGATCTTCTGCGCCTCGCCAATGCCCGCCCACAGGATCAGCAGCGGAATGAACGCCGACGCAGGCAGGTAGCGGCAGAACGAGATGAAGGGCTCGAAAAAAGCCTCGATGCCTTTGTACGCACCCATCGCAATGCCCAGTGGCACGGCAATGACGGCGGCCAGGATGAAGCCGCCGACCACACGCCAGATGGTCATGCCGATGTCTTTGATGAAACCGTACTCGGTGAACAGCAGCCAGCCTTCCTTCACCATGGTGACGGGGCTGGCCAGGAAGGTGGGCGACACGAAGCCGCCCAATGTGAAGAACGCCCACACCGCCACGAACACGACGAAGAAGGCCAGCCCGAGCATCCAGCGGGCGCTGCTGCTCACGGGCTCCAGCGGGGCCAGCGAGCGCCGGCGCACGGGGGCCTTTGGCTCAGAAACGGACAGGGGTTGCACGGCAGACATGGAGCGCTCTTCTTCCGTCTGTTTACTTGATGAAGCTGGCGTCGAACGTGACGGCCAGGTCCTCGGGCGCCTTGCGGATGATGCCGGCCTCCAGCAGGATGGCCGTGGCGTCCTTCATGAAGGACTGCAGTTCGCCCGCAAAGAACTTCTGGTTGGCGGCCTTGTCTTGCCAGCGAAGGAAAGACGAGGACTTGGCAAACTGCTCGCCCGTCTGCTTGACGGCCGCGCCCATGATCTCGTTGGACTTGGCCGGATCGGCCTTGATCATGTCGAGCGCCTGGAAGTACGAGTTGGTGAGCGCCTGCGCGGCCTTGGCGTTGGCCTTGAGCCAGGTGGGGTCACAACCCACGGTGTCCATCACCATGGGGTAGTCGAGCGTGGTGGCCAGGATCTTGCCCGATGCGGGGTTGTCGCGCACGGTGGAGAGGTAGGGCTCGTACGTCATGGCGGCGTCGTTCTGGCCCGCCACAAAGGCCTGCGCAGCCGCCTGGGGGGACAGCGTGGTGGTCTTCACGTCCTTCAGGCTCATGCCATTCTTGCTGAGCATCCAGGCCAGGCCGAAGTACGGCGCGGTACCGGGCGCGTCCACGCCGATGGTCTTGCCCTTGAGGTCGGCAAAGCCCTTGATGTCGCCACGCACTGCGATGCCGTCGGCGCCGTAGGACTTGTCCATCTGGAAGATCTGCACGATGGGCACACCGTTGGCGTTCCAGGCGACATGCGTCTCGACCGTGGTGGCGGCGCACTGGATGGACTTGGAGGCCAGGGCCAGGTGGCGGTCCTTCTGCGGAATCATCTTGATCTCCACATCCAGGCCGTTTTTCTTGAAGATACCTGCCTTGTCGGCCAGCGTGAGTGGTGCAAAACCCGTCCAGCCGGACATGCCCAGCACAATCTTGGTGTCCTGCGCCTGGGCCGGTGCGGCCAGCGCCATCACACATGCTGCTGCCGCTGCCAGCGACGTCCATTTCACAACCGATCGAGTCATCATCTGCTCCTGTTTGAAAAAAGTACCACCCCAGCCGGTCCGCACCCGCGTTCCGGTCGCCATGATGACATCGGGAGCATACCTGTATATACAGGGTAAACACCAGCAAAGCCGGGTCATCGGGCGAGGTGATACGTACGCAGCAAAAACGGGGCCAGGCCACGCGGATTTCGCGGGGCATGGAGCAGAAACAAAAATACTACAAAATTAATAGCAACAAACGCTTTACCAGCGCGCGGCAAAAGCCATTTTCGGCCATGAACCACCCGTGGCCACCAGGCCACAGGCCCACAAGGGCTATCGCACCACCCCAGTGCAGGCCAGTGCCGAGCGGGCGACGCTACGTCCCTCCTGGGGACAGAGACTCACTCCACCACGGGCAGGCGCACCGTGACCGACAGCCCCGGCTCCGCATTGCGCATGTGCAGCTGCCCGTCGTGCGCCTGCGCCACCAGGCGGCACAGGTACAGGCCCAGCCCCACGCCACCGGTGGTGCGCTGGCGGGCCGTGTCCGGGCGGTAGAAAGCCTGGGCCAGGTGCGGAAGGTGCTCGGGGGGCACGCCCCGGCCATGGTCGCGCACCTCCAGCTCGACCACGCGCCGGTCGCCCTCCAGCCGCAGGTGCAGCTCAGGGGGCAAGGCCCCCGATTCGCTGTGGCGCAGGCTGTTGTCCAGCAGGTTGCGCAACAGCAGCCGCAGGCGGGAGCGGTCAAGCCGGATGGTGGGCAGGTCTGGCGGCGCGTGCAGCACGATATCGGCGGCGCCCACATGGCGGGAGCCCAGCTCGGCGATCACCTCGCGCGCCAGTTCCGTGAGGTCGGTGGGCTCGCGGTGCAGTGCAGCGTGGCGCCCAGCCAGGCGCTCGCTCTCCAGCAGGTCGGTGATGAGGCCCGCCATTTCACCCAGGTCGCGCAGCAGGGCCAGCCGCTGAGCCTCGATGTCGGCAGTCTCGGGCAGCAGCTCGGTATTCAGCCGGGCGCGGGTCAGCGGGCTGCGCAGCTCGTGGCTCATGGCCAGCAAGAGCGCGCGTTTGGCTTCGAGCATCTGATGGATGTCGTCGCCCATGGTGTTGATGGTGGCCGCCAGCTGCCCCAGCTCATCGGGCCGGTGCGCATGCCGCACGGGGATGGGCTGGGCGAAGTTGCCGTTGCCAAAACGCTGAGCGCCCTGGCGGATGTCGTCCAGCGGGCGCAGCAGATGGCGCACGTACACATAGGCCAGCGCCGTCAGCAGCAGCAGCACTGTGAGCGTGCCCCAGGCGATGCGCGGGCGCTTGTCCCACGACAGGGCATTGAGCCCAAACTCGATGTGGTGACCGTCGGCCGTGGTGCGCTGCAGCAGGCTGTGGCCGTTCTCGTCGCCCGCCCAGTGGTCCTGCTTGCGGAACTTGTCGCTCATCCAGTCGGGGCGTGGCTGGTCGGGGTGGGAGGCCCAGTGGATCTGCGGCCCGTCGATGCGCAGCGTGACGGGGAGGCGGTCGGCAATCGCCTGCGCACGTTCGATGCTGGGCGGGCTGCCGATCTCGGCGGTCAGCCGGTCCACATAGTCCATCAACAGGGGGCGGGCCGCTTCTTTCCAGCCCACGGCCACCGCCTTCTGCACCCCGCCCATGAAGGTGACGGCCACCGTCACGGCCAGGGCCATGAACACCAGCACCAGGCGAATCCGCAGCGAATGCCCCACCGCGTGCCGCGCGCGGCGGTGCCAAGGGCAGTCAGGGTCCTGGGCCGCGAGTGTGTCGCGCACCTTCATCATCATGGCGCGGCCCGCCGCAGTGCCAGCGAATAACCGGCATTGCGCAGCGTCTTGATGCAGTCGAGCGGCTCCAGCTTCTTGCGCAGACGGCTCACCACGATGTCCACGGCGCGGGTGTACAGCTCGGCCTCGTGGCCGCGCAGCTGGTTCAGGATGTCATCGCGGCTGAACACCTTGCCGGGCTCGCGGGCCAACAGGTGCAGCAGGTCGAACTCGGTGCCGGTCAGCTCCACCGCCACCCCCTGGCGCAGCACACTGCGGCGGGCGGCGTCGATGGTGAGCCCGTCAAACTCCAGCGAACCCACGGCAGCGCCCTGCCCCGGCCCGCGCCGACGGCGCAGCACGGTCTGCAGGCGCGCCACCAGTTCGCGCGGCTCAAACGGCTTGGGCAAATAGTCGTCGGCCCCCAGCTCCAACCCCACCACGCGGTCCATCACCTCGCCGCGCGCCGTGAGCATCACGATGGGCAGGTCGCCCTGTTTGCGAATGGTGCGGCACAGCTCAAAGCCATCCATCTCGGGCAGCATCACATCCAGGATGGCGGCATCGAAGCCCCCCGTTCCCAGCAGGGCCAGCCCGTCGCTGGGTTTGAGGGCGTGGACCAGCTCCAGCTCGAACCGCTGGAAATAGGTGGCCAGCGGGGAGCCGAGCTGGGCGTCGTCGTCGATGAGCAGGATGCGGTGCATGCGCAATTCTCACACCGTCAGGTGTTCGCCCATCCCGTGGATGGTTCTGCGCCGCCCTCGCCTACACCGAGCAATGCGCGGTGCCGCACGATCAACCGGCGCAGGCGTCCCTGGGCGCCCGCATGGAGCGCATCAAAATGGTCCGCAGCGGCCAGCAAGGCAGGCAAGGTGTGGGCCGCAGTCTCGGGCTGTCGGGCCACCAGGCCCAACGCGTGTTCGCGGTCAAAGCGCGGCCCCCAGACGAGGGACATCAGCTCATCGTGGGGGTCGGGCATGCCCGCCAGCAGCGCAGGCCCATGGGTGCGCACGCCCTGTGCCAGGCGGTGGATGGGTTCCAGCGTAGGAGACATGGAGCAGCCCCTCGCCATCAACCGCGCGCCATCCAGCCCTTGCGCCGCTGCATCAGCTCGCGCACCTTCTGCTGCTGCTCGGGGTTCAGGCTGTCGTAAAAGTCGGCCAGGGCGCTGATCACCTCGGGGCTGCTGGTCTGCACCGCGCGGGTCTTTTCGTCCAGCAGGGTCTGTGCGCGTGTACGGTCAAACTTTTCACCCGCCACAAGGGCCTGCATCTCTGTGCGCGGGTCTGCCGTCTTGCCGAGGAACGCCGTGCGCTGCGCTTCCATCTTGTCGGCCAGCACATTGAGCTTGGCTTTTTGTGCGTCGTTCAGGTCCAGCTTGCTGCTGACGCGCTCAACCACTTTGCCACGCACTTCCGCCATCTTCTCGGCGTTCATGGGGCCACGGTGATGGTGGCCGCTGGAGCAGGCCGTCAGACCGCCCACCGCGATGGAAGCGCCGAAGATGCCCATCAGGGTTTTCTTGATCCAGGGTTTCATGATGCAGTCCTTTCGAGGACGGTGTTGAACATGGCCCTGATGGTGCCGCGCGGCACGCGCTACGTCGTCTCGACGCAGTTTCGGTTTATTTCATTTTGTTTCGCATGACATATTGGGAGTTACAGGCATTTAGGCCACTTCCCGCTCAGCGAACCACGGCCGACAACACCACCAACCGGTTGGCCAGCAGCGCCGCCTCATCGACCATTTGCGCCAAAGGCTTGGCGCCAATGCTCCACCCGCCATACCAGATGGCAAAGGCCGTCACCCCGGGGAACGACTGACTGCCGCGCATGCCATAGGCGGCAATGGCTTCGTCAATGCGGGCATGCAGGGTCGCCGCCCCGACCTGAACCTTGCCATCAAACACCCTGGCCAAGTACTGGTGGGAGCCTTCATGCCGAATATGCAAGGTCAGCACCATCATGGTTCTCCGCAAGGGCCCCGCCCCACCAGAGAAGGGCACAGCCATGGCCCGCCCCACGACGCCTGCGCGTGACAGGCCCAGCTCGCAGCATCAGACCGGAAGCACCGGCACCGCCATCAATCAAATGAGGGTTCCAGATCGCACAATGGTCGAAGGCGCGGCACAGAAGAAGGCCAGCCACCTGCACGCAGGGTGGCCCGCCCCAGACCGGTGATGTACAGCACCTGCGCCCTGGGCTGCGCCGCGTCCACAGGTGGCAGTTGCACCTCGACCATGCCCGCAGCGCGCAACACCCGCAGCTTGTCGATGTTGGTGACGTCCGATTCAATCAGAGGCAACTCATCCCGCGCCAGCCCCTGCAGGTACTCCATTGGCATAGTGGCCTCCGGCTTGAACGAGCGGGCATTGTGCGGCGCTGGGTTGGGTTTATCAAGGGCTGGTACACACACTTACAGATGCAGGGGTATTTGCTACATGAAACTGCCCCAAGAATGAAAAAGAGCGCTCGCTGAGGGTCAGCGAGCGCTCTTGGGTGTGGTGGAGCTGGCGGGAATTGAACCCGCGTCCGTAAGCCTTCACCGGGCAGATCTACATGTTTAGCGGTCTGTTTTGAATCTCGCCACCTGTGTCGCGCAGTCGCACGCTACACAAGCCGCCAGCACCCTATTTTCTCGCCCCAACCCAAGGTACCCGGATCGGAGCCAGCCCATGTAATTATCCTTGCAGCCGGGAGGCGCTGATTGCTCAGAACCCCCTTGCCCAGCCCATCGGCCAACTGTTGCAAGGCTCACTGGCAATTAAGCAGCGAGTGCGAAACGTTCGTCGTTTGCAGTTAGTTTGTTAAATCGAGATTTACGAGCGTGACTCAAGCTCGACATGCACCACACCGATTCCGAACCCACGTCGAAACCAGGACAGCCCCAAGCCCTCTATTTTAGGCGTGCACAAGCAATTGCAATAGCTCGGTGGGAGATTTAATTGCAGCATGGGCACCCCACTCACCGGGATCGGCCTTGGCACCCAGGTATCCATAGGTGGCAGCCACCGTACCCATGCCTGCCGCCAGGCCCGCGAGAATGTCGCGCTCATCGTCGCCTACATAGATGCACTGCGTGGGGGCGAGCTTCAGGCGGGACGCCGCCTCCAGCAAGGGCGCCGGGTGCGGCTTTGCGTGGGGGGTCGTGTCGCCACTGACCACCGCTCCAGCGGTCTCGAAAAGCGGGATCGCCCGGGTCAGCGGTTCTGTAAATCGTGCCGCCTTGTTGGTCACCACCCCCCACAGCAGGTTGCGCCGCAGGAGTTGCTGGACCAGTTCGGGCACGCCCTCGAATATCGTGGTGCGCTCGGTCATGCGCGATTCATAGTTCACAAAGAACTCTTCACGCCAGGCGGGGAAATCGGGATGGTCCGGGGTCATGCCAAAGGCCTCGCCCAGCATGCCACGTGCGCCGGCTCCCGCCATGGGCCGATAGCGCTCCAGTGGTAAGGAAGGCAGACCGCGATCGGTGCGCATCTTGTCGGCAGCGGCCCCCAGGTCGGGCGCACTGTCGATCAGCGTTCCATCCAGGTCAAACAGAACAGCACGAACGTCATGGAACATGGGCGCCCCTCAGCCCGCACGCCGGGTGGCGAACAGGTAATTCACGCTGGTGTCCTCACTCAGCCAGTAGCGCTTTGTCAGTGGGTTGTACTCCAGCCCTTTGGTATGTAGAACATCCAGTTGGGCACTGCGGCAACTGGCGGCCAGTTCGCTGGGGCGAATCATCTTGGCGTATTCATGGGTGCCCCGGGGCAGCATGTTCAGCACATATTCCGCCCCCACAATGGCCAGCATAAAGGCCTTGGCATTGCGATTGATGGTGGAGAAAAACACCCAGCCCCCGGGTTTGACCAACTGGGAGCATGCGCGAACCACGGATGCGGGGTCTGGAACATGCTCCAGCATTTCCATGCAGGTCACTACATCAAAACCCGCTGGTTGCTCCCGGGCCAGCGCTTCCACGCTGATCTCCTGGTAGCGGATATTCGGGGTACCGGCCTCCAGTGCATGCAGTTGCGCCACACGCAACGCCTTGGACGCCAGATCAATACCCAGCACGTGCGCACCTTTGCGCGCCATCGAGTCGGCCAGAATACCGCCCCCACAACCAACATCCAGCACGCGCTTGCCATTCAATGGACTGAAGCCGTTGATCCAATCAAGCCGCAGCGGATTGATCTGGTGCAGCGGACGAAATTCGCTGTCCGGATCCCACCAACGGTGGGCCAATTCTGAAAACTTGGCCAGTTCGGCCGGATCTGCATTGACGGTATCACTCATGCGGGCCATTGTCTCTGAACCAGATGCATATAAAACTCCAAACGCAAAAAAGCCCCGTTACCGGGGCTTTTTCGTGAAGCAATCCGAAGATTACTTTGATGCGCGGGTACCAACCACTTCGATTTCCACGCGGCGGTTCTTGGCGCGGCCTTCGGCGGTCTTGTTGTCAGCCACTGGCTGCTTTTCGCCCTTGCCTTCGGTGTACACGCGGTTCTTTTCGATGCCCTTGGACACCAAGTAAGCCTTCACGGCTTCGGAACGACGCACCGACAGCTTCTGGTTGTAAGCGTCAGAGCCCACGGAGTCGGTGTGACCCACGGCGATGATCACTTCCAGATTGATGCCCTTGACCTTGGAGACCAGGTCGTCCAGCTTGGCCTTGCCTTCTGGCTTCAGCACCGACTTGTCGAAGTCGAAGAATGCGTCAGCAGCGTAGGTCACCTTGGTGGCCACGGCAGGAGCGGGAGCGGCTGCTGGAGCAGGAGCGGCGGCAGGTGCGGGTGCAGCGGCTGGAGCAGGAGCGGCGGCAGGCGCGGGTGCAGCGATAGCACCGTCACAACCAGCGGCAGCCGTAGCAGGCGTCCAGTTGGCATCGCGCCAGCAGTATTCGTTCGTACCGTTCTTCCAGACCAGATCACCGCTGGCATTGCGCCAGTTGTCAACGGTTTGTGCGCCAGCGGCGGTTGCGAGCGCTGCAGAGGCAAACAACATCGCCACTTTGTTCAGTTTCTTCATGGTTCTCCTCTTGGGGAAAAAGCCGCAGCCGCGCTGCGAATCAGGACGCTAGGGATGACCACCACCCGAAGCGTTCAAACGATTGTGCCATACGTAACAGGGCAAAAGCGGTGGTGACGCGCCACGGTCCGTAGGACAAAACCGGAATTGCTTCGATATGTTGCGCGGTCGCTACACGGTCTTAGCCCTAAAATGACCCTCCTTTGCCGCCACCGCAGCCCCCAATGACCCAGTTTGCCAAAGAAACCCTGCCGATCAGCCTCGAAGAGGAAATGCGGCGCAGTTATCTCGATTACGCGATGAGCGTGATCGTCGGCCGGGCACTGCCCGATGCGCGCGATGGCTTGAAGCCTGTGCACCGGCGCGTTTTGTTTGCCATGCACGAGCTCAACAACGACTGGAACCGGCCCTATAAAAAGTCGGCCCGTATCGTTGGCGACGTGATCGGTAAATACCACCCGCACGGTGATTCGGCTGTGTATGACACCATCGTGCGGATGGCCCAGGATTTCTCGCTGCGCCACATGCTGGTGGACGGTCAGGGCAATTTCGGCTCGGTGGACGGCGACAACGCCGCCGCCATGCGTTACACCGAAATCCGCCTGGCCAAAATCGCCCACGAAATGCTGGGCGATATCGACAAGGAAACCGTCGATTTCGGCCCCAACTACGACGGCAGCGAAAAAGAGCCGCTGGTATTGCCCAGCAAGCTGCCCAATCTGCTGGTCAATGGCTCGGCAGGTATTGCGGTGGGCATGGCCACCAATATTCCGCCCCACAACCTCAATGAGGTGGTGGATGCCTGCCTGCACATGCTGCGCAACCCCGAGACCTCCATCGACGAGCTGATGGAGATCATCCCTGCGCCCGACTTCCCCACCGCCGGCATCATCTACGGCATCAATGGTGTGAAGGACGGCTACCGCACCGGCCGTGGCAAGGTCGTGATGCGCGCACGCTGCCACTTCGAGGACATCGACCGCGGCCAGCGCCAGGCGATCATCGTGGACGAGCTGCCCTACCAGGTCAACAAGAAGACGCTGCAGGAACGCATGGCCGAACTGGTGCACGAGAAGAAAATCGAAGGCATCAGCCACATCCAGGACGAATCGGACAAATCCGGTATGCGCCTGGTGATCGAGCTCAAGCGCGGCGAAGTGCCCGAGGTGGTACTCAACAACCTGTACAAGCAGACGCAGCTGCAGGACACGTTCGGCATGAACATGGTGGCGCTGGTCGATGGCCAGCCGCGCCTGTGCAACCTCAAGGACCTGATCGTCGTCTTCCTGCAGCACCGCCGCGAAGTGGTGACGCGCCGCACGGTGTTCGAGCTGCGCAAGGCGCGCGATCGCGGCCACGTGCTGGAAGGCCTGGCCGTGGCCCTGGCCAACATTGACGACTTCATCGCCATCATCCGCAACGCGCCTACACCACCCGTGGCCAAGTCCGAGCTGATGGCCCGCTCGTGGGACAGCAAGCTGGTGCGCGAGATGCTGACCCGCACACGTGCCGATGGCGGCGTGATCACCGCCGACGACTACCGCCCGGAGGGCCTGGAAGTCGAATTCGGCATGGGCCAGGACGGCCTGTACCGCCTGTCCGAAACCCAGGCCCAGGAAATCCTGCAGATGCGCCTTCAGCGCCTTACGGGCCTGGAGCAGGACAAGATCGTGGCCGAGTACAAGGAAGTCATGGCGGTCATCGAAGACCTGCTGGACATCCTGGCCAAGCCCGAGCGCGTCTCGACCATCATTGGCGAGGAACTCACCTCCATCAAGGCCGAGTTCGGCCAGCACAAGCTGGGCGCACGTCGCAGCGTGGTGGAGTACAGCGCCCAGGACCTCTCCACCGAAGACCTGATCACCCCCACCGACATGGTGGTGACGCTCTCGCACACTGGCTACATCAAGAGCCAGCCCCTGTCCGAATACCGCGCCCAGAAGCGCGGCGGGCGCGGCAAGCAGGCCACGGCGACCAAGGAAGACGACTGGATCGACCAGCTCTTCATTGCCAACACACACGACTACATCCTGTGCTTCTCCAACCGGGGCCGCCTGTACTGGCTCAAGGTCTGGGAAGTGCCCGCAGGCTCGCGCGGCTCGCGTGGCCGCCCCATCGTCAACATGTTCCCGCTGCAGGACGGCGAGAAGATCAACGTGGTGCTGCCGCTCACAGGCGACATGCGCAGCTTCCCTGCAGACCGCTACGTGTTCATGGCCACCAGCATGGGCACCGTGAAGAAGACGGCGCTGGACGAGTTCAGCAACCCGCGCAAGGGCGGCATCATTGCCGTGAACCTGGACGATGGCGACTACCTGATCGGCGCAGCCCTCACCGATGGCAAGCACGACGTGATGCTGTTCAGTGATGGTGGCAAGGCCGTGCGCTTTGACGAAAATGATGTGCGCCCCCTGGGCCGCCAGGCGCGTGGTGTGCGCGGCATGATGCTGGAAGACGGCCAGAGCGTGATCGCCATGCTCGTGGCCGAAGACGAAACCCAAAGCGTGCTCACCGCCACCGAAAACGGCTACGGCAAACGCACCAGCATCGTCGAATACACCCGCCACGGCCGGGGCACCAAGGGCATGATCGCCATCCAGCAAAGCGAGCGCAACGGCAAGGTCGTGGCCGCCACGCTGGTGCATGCGGACGATGAAATCATGCTGATCACCGACAAGGGTGTGCTGGTGCGCACCCGCGTGTCCGAGATCCGCGAGCTGGGCCGTGCCACGCAGGGCGTCACACTGATCGCGCTGGACGAAGGCTCCAAGCTCAGCGGTCTGCAGCGCATCGTGGAAAACGATGCCAACGTGGCCGATGCTGACTCCGATAGCGATGGCAATGCGGACGGTGGCGGCTCTGCCGACTCCGGCGCAGCCCCCGCATCCGACGCCTGACCTGCTGGTTTCGCCATCGCCGGGTGCTGCGCCAGACGCGGCACTCAAATACTATTAAAAGTGCAGCTGCTAGCGCTTACTCAGCAGGCGCAAGCAGCATTTTTGACTGTTGAACCATGACCCGCCCCTACAACTTCTCGGCCGGCCCGGCCGCCATCCCCGCCGAAGTGCTGGAGCAAGCTGCCGCCGAAATGCTCGACTGGCACGGCAGCGGCATGGGTGTGATGGAAATGAGCCACCGGGGCAAGGAGTTCCTGTCCATCTACGAGCAGGCCGAAGCCGACCTGCGCGAACTGCTGGCGGTGCCTGCCAACTTCAAGATCCTGTTCATGCAAGGCGGTGGGCTGGCCGAAAACGCCATCGTGCCGCTGAACCTCTCGCGGGCTGGTGCGGTGGACTTTGTGGTCACAGGCAGCTGGAGCCAGAAGTCGCAGAAGGAAGCGCGCAAGTACGCGTCCGAAGTGAACATCGTGGCGTCGGCCGAAGACACCGGCTTCACCACACTGCCTGACCCCGCCTCGTGGACCGTGAGCCGGGGCGCGAGCTACCTGCACATCTGCAGCAACGAAACCATCAACGGCATCGAATTCCACCAGCTGCCCGACCTGAAAGCGCTGGGCAGCGATGCGCCGCTGGTCATTGATTTTTCGTCCCATGTGGCGTCGCGCCCTGTGGACTGGAGCCGCGTGGGCCTGGCCTTTGGCGGCGCGCAAAAGAACCTGGGCCCCGCCGGCCTCACGCTGGTGGTGGTGCGCGAAGACCTGCTGGGTCACGCCCTGCCCGCCTGCCCCAGCGCCTTCGACTACAAAACCGTGGCCGACAACCAGTCCATGTACAACACGCCCCCCACCTGGGGCATCTACATCGCGGGCCTCACCTTCCAGTGGCTCAAGCGCCAGACCGAAGGCAGCCTGACTGGCGTGGCCGCAATGGAGCATCGCAACATCGCCAAGGCCGCCCTGCTCTACAACGCCATCGACAGCTCGCAGCTGTATGTGAACAAGGTGGCGGCCAACTGCCGCTCGCGCATGAACATCCCGTTCTTCCTGCGCGACGAAAGCCGCAACGACGCGTTCCTGGCCGGAGCCAAGGAACGTGGTCTGCTGCAACTCAAGGGCCACAAGTCCGTGGGGGGTATGCGCGCCAGTGTCTACAACGCCATGCCGATCGAGGGCGTACAGGCGCTGGTGGACTACATGCGAGAATTTGAGCAAAAGCACGCCTGAACGAACACCTGCCGTCCCGTTCACGCGCCCGCGCACACAGACCCCACCCATGAATACTCCGCAAGCCTCACCCGACCTCGCCAGCCTGCGCGTGCAGATCGACTCTATCGACCAGCAACTGCTCACGCTGCTGAACCAGCGCGCGCTGGTGGCCGAACAGGTGGGTGAAGTCAAGAAGCGTGAAGGCACGCCTTTCTTTCGCCCCGACCGCGTGGCCCAGGTCATCGACAAGATCACCCACGCCAACCCCGGCCCGCTCAAGGGCCCGCATGTGGCGGCCATCTGGCGCGAGATCATGTCGGCCTGCCTGGCGCTCGAATCGCCCCAGCGCGTGGCCGTGCTGGGCCCCGAAGGCACGTTCTGCGAACAGGCGGCCATCGAGTTCTTCGGTGGTGCCGCCGACCTGATGTACTGCGCCAACTTCGACGAGGTGTTCCACGCCACGGCCGCCGGCAGCGCCCAATACGGCGTGGTGGGCGTCGAGAACTCCACCGAAGGTGTGGTCACACGCTCGCTCGACCTGTTCCTGCACACCCCCACCCATGTGGTGGGCGAAGTGAGCCTGTTGGTGCGCCACAACCTGCTGCGCACCACCAATTCACTCGACGGAATCGAGGCCGTGCTGGCCCACCCGCAGGCGCTGGCCCAATGTCAGGCCTGGCTGTCCAAACACCTGCCCCATGCCGAGCGCCGCCCGGTGTCGAGCAACGCAGAGGGCGCGCGCCTGGCCACCACCAACCCCGCCTGGGCAGCGCTGTCCAGCGAACGCGCAGCCACCCAGTTCGGCCTGCACATCGTCTCGCACGCCATCCAGGACGACGCGTACAACCGCACGCGTTTTGCCATCATCTGCCTGCCCCACACGCTGCAGACGCCGCCACCCTCGGGCAAGGACTGCACCAGCCTCGTGGTCTCGGTGCCCAACCAGCCCGGCGCAGTGCACGACCTGCTGGTGCCACTCAAGGCGCATGGCGTGTCCATGACGCGTTTCGAATCCCGCCCCGCACGAACCGGCCAGTGGGAGTACTACTTCTACATCGACCTCGACGGCCACCCCGCGCAGCCGCATGTGGCCCGCGCGCTGGAAGAACTGCGCAGCCTGTGCGCGTTCTACAAGGTCCTGGGCACGTACCCTGTGTCGTCCTGAGGAGCCGCCAAGATGTTCGAACAATTAGGACTCATCGGTTGCGGGCTCATGGGCGGCTCGTTCGCCCTGGCAATGAAGAAGGCGGGCCTGGTCAAGCGGGTGGTGGGCTACAGCAAGTCGCCCTCGACCACCGACCGCGCGCGCCAGCTGGGCGTGATCGATGTCGAGGCACCCTCAGCCCTGCTCGCCGTGGCTGGTGCCGACATCGTGCTGGTGGCCGTGCCCGTGGCCGCCACCGAAGCCACGCTGAAAGCCATCAAGCACCTGGTCACCCCCCAGATGCTCATCATGGATGTGGGTTCTACCAAGGCCGACGTAGTGCATGCGGCGCAGCGCTCCCTGCGCGACCAGGTCGGCTCGTTTGTGCCAGCACACCCCATCACCGGGCGCGAGGTGTCGGGCGTGGAACATGCCGAGGCCGACCTCTACAGCGGGCGACAGGTGATCCTGACCCCCACCGAGCGCACCCTCACGGTCCATCTGCAAAACGCAGAGAAGATCTGGAACGCCCTGGGCTGCCGGGTGACCAGCATGTCGCCCGAATCGCACGACGCGGCCTTTGCCGCTGTCAGCCACCTGCCCCATGTGCTGGCCTTTGCGATGATGAACAGCATCACCGGGCAAGCGCACGGCGATGATTTCCTGTCCCTGGCGGGCCCGGGGTTTCGGGACTTCACCCGCATCGCAGCCAGCGACCCCAAGGTGTGGCGCGACATCCTGCTGGCGAACCGCGAAGAACTCCTGGCCCAGTCCAAGCTGTTTCAGCAGGCCTTGCGCAACATCGAGCAGGCCATGGAAAAGGGCAACGCCCAGGCGCTGGAAGACATGCTGACCCTGGCCAGCGAAACCCGCGCGCACTGGCGCATGGGTGCAAAGAGAAAATAACCCCCTGAGTCGCCTGCGGCGCCTTCCCCCAAGGGGGACGCACCCGGTGGCCTGGCAAAGCCAGTTCCACGGGTGCACTGAGATGGGTCTGCGCCAGTTGCTACGGGCGCTGGCACCAATGGACGAAAGACACTGATGTACAGCACTGCATTCCTCGATCTGCCCCCTTTGCAAGCCGCTGCGGGTGAAGTCCACCTGCCCGGCTCCAAGAGCATCTCCAACCGCGTGCTGCTGCTGGCCGCGCTGAGCAATGGCACCACCACCGTGCACGACCTGCTGGCGTCCGACGACACGCGTGTGATGCTAGATGGGCTGCGCCAGATCGGGTGCACGGTGGATGAAGAAGAGGGCAGCACGGTGCGCATCACCGGCCTGGGGGGTCGCCTGCCCCAGTCTCCCGCCAAGCTGTTCCTGGGCAATGCCGGTACCGCCATGCGTCCGCTCACGGCAGCGCTGGCGCTGCTGGGTGGCGAGTTCGAGCTGTCCGGCGTGCCGCGCATGCACGAGCGCCCGATTGGCGACCTGATTGATGCCCTGCGCCAGCTGGGCTGCCAGATCGACTACCTGGGCAACGACGGCTACCCGCCGCTCAGGATCGCCCATGGCCAGGGCGTGCCTTCGCTGGCGCTGGCAGAGCCCATCCGCGTGCGCGGCGATGTGTCGAGCCAGTTCCTCACAGCCCTGCTCATGGCGCTGCCGCTGGCGGCGGGCACACAGGCCATCGTGATCGAGGTGGTGGGCGAGCTGATCTCCAAGCCCTACATCGCCATCACGCTCCAGCTGCTGGCGCGTTTTGGCATCGTGGTCGAGCACCAGAACTGGCAGCGTTTCACCATCCCCGCGGGCAGCCGCTACCAGTCGCCCGGCAGCATCCATGTGGAGGCCGACGCATCATCTGCTAGTTATTTCATAGCACTTGGGGCAATAGCGACGGGCGGCGAAGGCCAAAAAAGCATCAAGATTCAGGGCGTGGGGCTGAACTCGATCCAGGGCGACATCCGTTTTGTTGAGGCGGCACGCGCCATGGGCGCTGTGGTGACCGGCGGCCCCAACTGGCTGCAGATCGAACGCGGCGCCTGGCCACTGAAGTCCATTGAGCTGGACTGCAACCACATCCCCGACGCGGCCATGACGCTGGCCGTGATGGCGCTGTATGCGGAAGGCACCACCACGCTGACCAACATTGCCAGCTGGCGCGTGAAGGAAACCGACCGCATCGCCGCCATGGCCGCCGAGCTGCGCAAACTCGGCGCCACGGTGGAGGAAGGTGCGGACTACATCCGCGTAACGCCTCCGGCGCAGGCGGCGGATTGGAAAGCTGCCAGCATCCACACCTACGACGACCACCGCGTGGCCATGTGCTTCTCGCTGGCCGCCTTCAACCCGGCCCGCTTGCCGGTGCGCATCGAAGACCCCAAATGCGTGGCCAAGACCTTCCCGGACTATTTCGAGGCACTGTTCTCGGTCGCCCAGGTCGGGACCGCCCATATCCCGGTGATCTGCATCGACGGCCCCACGGCCTCGGGCAAGGGCACGGTGGCGGCGGCCGTGGCGCAACGGCTGGGCTATCGCTTTCTGGATTCCGGCGCGATGTACCGCATCACCGCCCTGGCCGCGCTGCGTGCGGGCCTGGCCATCGATGCGGACCATGAAGCCCGCATCGCTACCCTCGCGCAGACCCTGCCCGTGCGCTTTGAGAGCGGCAAGGTGTGGCTGGGCAACGACGATGTGACCGAGGCCATCCGCACCGAAGAAGCCGGCATGAACGCGTCCCGCGTGTCCGCCCTGCCCGCCGTGCGCACGGCGCTGGTGGACCTGCAGCACAGCTTCCAGCGCCTGCCGGGGCTGGTGGCCGATGGCCGCGACATGGGCACGGTGATCTTCCCCGAGGCCCCCTTGAAGGTGTATCTCACGGCCAGCGCCGCCTGCCGCGCAGAACGCCGTTATAAGCAGTTGATTTCTAAGGGTTTTTCGGCTAGTATCGAAGACCTTCGCGCGGATCTGGAAGCGCGCGACGCCCGGGACAGTTCCCGCAGCGTCGCTCCTCTCAAGCCCGCGCAGGACGCTTTGGTCCTGGACAACTCCGATTTGACGATTGAACAAGCCGTCGAACAGGTGTTGGCCTGGTGGCAGGAGCGCCAGCCCTTCGCAGCTGCTGCGCAGGGTTGAAACGTGGAGCCCTCGGGCTCCAGGCAGTGCCGAAAGGCCTTGCCACAGGCCCACACAGCCCCTCTCGCGCGCCAGCGCACAGGTTGTGTGGATCGATAACCTAACCCGCGGCTCTGCCGCAAAAAACCACCGCAAGCAGCTATAAAAACGGTAGCAATGGTGCTACCGGAATCCTGTTTGTGGCAAGGAAACACATGTCCGAATCTTTTGCCGCCCTTTTTGAAGAATCTCTGCAGCGCACGGAAATGCGCCCAGGCGAAGTCATCACCGCTGAAGTCGTGCGCGTTGAGCACAACTTCGTGGTCGTGAACGCTGGCCTCAAGTCCGAAGCCTACGTGCCGCTGGAAGAGTTCAAGAACGACAAGGGCGAAGTCGAAGTCCAAGTGGGTGA
>OGCL01000300.1_pt1 | contig 55949 bp, 52 predicted proteins | sample 1570041 | NCBI WGS metagenome assembly OGCL01 (sample SAMN06266162, study PRJEB24511) | hot springs metagenome | isolation source: Hot spring water | place: South Africa: Limpopo | collected 2015-06-22
CGTACAACCTGCTGCGCATGGCAAAGGTGGCGCCAAAGGTGATTCGATGAGCGATCCGACACGCCGACAAGTGCGGCAGCACCAAGCGATGTCGCCAGCGATAGGCGTGCGGCAGAACTCATCAAACCGTCCGCATCGATGAACTACCGCTCAAGTACGCGCGAGAACGCCGGTTTTGCATCGGGCTGCTAACCATCAGGTTATGCCGGAGCTACATAACAATAAGTTAGGCGAGGGAGCGACAACGCAGTTGCGGCGCAAGCCAAAACGAAGTTTCGGCGACGGCTCACATCGGCGCAGCCGATGTGAAGCGAAGCGGCCGAAGCCAGCACCGCGCAACGCAGCGATTCGCCCGCGCAGCAATTGATTCAGCGTTTCCCTAGAAGCGAATAGGCCGACGCAAGCGCCTTCCCAGACGGCGCAGCAGAAGACCCGAGGCTGCCTATGCGCGCGGCCGCCAGATCAGAACCGCCTCGGCGGACTCGTAGAAAGGTTCAGGAATGTCCGCAGCCCTCCTCTTCGTCGCCACCCGCAAGGGTTTGTTCACAATCGAGCGCACAACGTCCGGTTGGCGCGTCAGGGATCACCACTTCGCCGGTGAACCGGTCAGCCAGTTCGTGGAGGATGTGCGGGACGGAACCTGGTACGCGGCACTGCGTCTGGGACATTTCGGCGTCAAGTTGCATCGCAGCGGCGATCAGGGTCGGACGTGGACCGAAGTGGCGTCGCCGCAATTTCCTGCAAAACCCGCCTCCGGTGTTTGGGCCGCTGATCCCACCCCGTGGAACGTCGACATGGTGTGGGCCCTCGCCAGTGCTGGTGGCGCCTCGGATGCAGGTCATCTGTGGGCGGGCTGTGCACCGGCCGGCCTTTTCCGCAGCACGGATGGCGGGAGGAGCTGGAACCTCGCGTCCACCCTCTGGTATGACGAGCGCCGGCTCGAATGGATGGGCGGCGGCTACGACCATCCGGGCATTCATTCGATCTGTGTCGATCCGCGTGACGCGCGGTGTCTGTCCATCGCCATTTCCTGCGGCGGCGTATGGCACAGCTCGGATGACGGCGAACATTGGCAACTGCGCGGCGAGGGTCTGGTCGCACCCTACACGCCGCCAGAGGCGGCGCGCAACCCGAATATCCAGGACGTCCATGCGCTGTCACAGTGTGCGGCGGACCCCGCCGTCTTCTGGATCCAGCATCACGAAGGCTGTTACCGTTCGGCCGACGCCGGCCGCTCCTTCGTGCGCCTGACGGCACCGTCCCCCGGGGATTTCGGTTTTCCGATCGTGGCGGATCCAGGCAACGCATTGCGGGCATGGGTCGTACCAGCCGCAGCGGATGCTCGGCGCTACGCCACCGACGGCGCGATGCACGTGGCGCGAACGGACGATGCGGGTGCCACGTGGCAGGCCTTTCGCGAAGGCCTCCCGCAGAAACACGCCTACGATCTGGTCTATCGCCGTGGCCTCGCCGTTGCCCCCGATCGATGCACGCTTGCCATCGGTTCGACGTCCGGGGGGGTCTGGCTGAGCCCAGACGCTGGGGAACACTGGACTGCGCTCGACGCCCGGCTGCCGCCCGTCCATCAGGTGCGCTTCGCGCACTGAAGGTCGCTCAGTCGGTGCTGGCCGCTACGCTACGCCACCTCATCGATCCAGGCTTGCTGGATCGCCTCCAGAATGCGCTCTCCGCAGCGCCTCGGATCGTCGTCGAATCCCGGCAGCGAGAGAACCCACGCCATCAGGTCCGTGAAGCGGACCGTCATCGGATCGACCTCGGGGTGATGCTCGGAGAGCGCGATCGCGATCTCCTGCACGTCAGTCCACTTCATCCCTTCGTCTCCCGCGCATGGTTGATCGTATACCGTGGCAATTCGATCGTCAGCGGCGCATCCCCAAGTTTCACCTGGCACGAGAGCCGCGATACCGAGGTGAGCCCCCAGGCCCGATCGAGCAGATCCTCCTCGCGCTCGTCGATCTCGCCGGTCGTTTCGAACCCTTCGCGCACGATGACATGACATGTCGTGCAGGCGAGCGACTGGTCGCACGCATGCTCGATTTCCACGCCGTGATCGAGCAGCGCCGTGCAGAGCGTGACACCAGATGGCGCGTCGAAGCGCGCGCCGTCCGGGCAGATCTCGACGTGCGGCAAAACGGTGATCGTCGGCATGCTCAGACCACTTCGTCGACGGCGCGTCCTTGCAGCGCACGCCGCACGGCCTTGTCCATGCGCCGTGCGGCGAAGTCAGCGCTGGCCTGATTGAGGGCCTCCGTCGCACGCTGGATCGCGCGGTGATCGGTTCCCTGCTGAAGCCTTCTCAGGTGGGCGATCTGTTCCTCGAGGCCCGTGCGCTCGTCACCGGACAGTAGCGCACCGTCCTCGGTCAAGGCCGTGGCGAGCGCGTACAGTAATGCGTTCGCCGCGACTCGCGCCTCCTCGAGCGCGCGGGCCTGCATGTCCTCGGTCGCATGCATGTAGGCCGAGCGCAGCATGCCGACGATCTCCTCCTCGGAGAGTCCATAGCTCGGCTTGACGAACACCTCGGCCCGGGCGCCGCTCTTGGCCTCCGAAGCCTCGACCGAAAGCAGTCCATCTGCATCGACGGTGAACGTCACGCGCACCCGCGCGGCACCGGCCACCATCGGCGGAATACCGCGCAGTTCGAAACGCGCGAGAGATCGGCAATCCGACACCCGCTCACGCTCTCCCTGCACGACATGCAGACTCATCGCCGTCTGTCCATCCTGCCATGTGGTGAATTCCTGGGCTCGCGCGACCGGGATCGTCGAATTGCGCGGGATGATCTTTTCCACCAGACCACCCATCGTCTCCAGACCGAGCGAGAGCGGAATGACATCCAGCAGCAAGTGCGCCTGCCCGTTGCGGGCGTTGCCAGCGAGTTGGTCGGCCTGAATCGCCGCGCCGAGGGCAACCACCTCATCCGGATTCAGGTCAGCATGCAGCGGGCGCCCAAACGTATCGGCCAGCAGCGAACGAACAAGCGGCACCCGCGTCGAGCCACCCACGAGCACGATCGCATCAAGCTCCGCCGGCGTAAGTCGCGCGTCGCGCAGGGTCCGCCGTGCGAGCATCAACGTACGATCGACAAGCGGCTTTGCCAGCGTTTCGAAGATGTCGCGGCTGATTTCGAGTGTGCTGTCGAATCCGCAGCCCCAACTGACGCGCAGGGTTGCGGCCGCATCCACTGACAAGGTTTCCTTGACGTTTCGCGCTGCGGCGAGCAGGCTGGCCTGGCCCGCCGGCGAAAGTGAACGTGTAAGCCCCCATTGCTGGAACGCATGATGGGCGATCGCCTGATCGAAATCATCGCCACCCAGATGGGTATCGCCGGCAGTCGCCAGCACCTCGAAAACCCCTCGCGTCAGACGCAGGATCGACACATCGAAGGTACCGCCACCCAGGTCATAGACCATGAAGATGCCCTCGCTGCGCTGATCCAGCCCGTAGGCAACGGCAGCAGCGGTCGGCTCATTGAGGAGGCGGAGCACATTGAGTCCAGCCAGTCGGGCTGCGTCCTTCGTTGCCTGGCGCTGTGCATCGTCGAAGTAGGCAGGCACCGTGATGACCGCCCCGTGGACAGGACCGCCCAGGCTCTGCTCGGCCCGTTCACGCAAAACATGCAGGATCTCTGCCGACACCTCGACCGGCGTCACTTCACCGGCGCGCGTCATGATTTTGAGGCTACCGCGACTCGCATCGGGCGGCGCGAACTGGTAGCGCGCCTGCGCCTCCGCTCGCAAATCGGCGAGCGCACGTCCCATGAAGCGCTTGACCGAGGTGATCGTGTTGAGCGGATCGTCGCCGCGATGGGCTAGCGCCGCATGCCCCACTTCGACAACGCCCCCCTCGCCATAGCGAACCGCCGACGGAAGCATGGTTCGTCCCTCGGCATCGGGCAGACACTCGGGGAGTGCGTTGCGAATCGTCGCCACCAGCGAATGGGTCGTTCCGAGATCGATGCCGACCGCGAGCCGGCGCGTGTGCGGATCCGGGCTCTCACCTGGCTCAGAGATTTGCAGCAGTGTCATCGCACGCGTCGGTTGGAAAGAGTACGGTCAGTCGATCGTGGCGGCAAGTTCGGCATCGATCGCATCAAGCTGTCGTTCGATGAAACGCATCTCTCGGGCGACGCAGGCTGCGGTTTCCTTGTCATGCGGCCAGGCGCCGGCGAATCGTTGCGTGGCCTGGTCAAGGGCAGACGCCATCTCTTGCCGCAACGCTTCCAGCGTGGCCGCGTCGCCCTCGGCTTCCGCCATCCGCTCCCGCCATCCGATCTGCGTCCCCAGAAACGCTTCAGTCATCACAGTGTTGCCCTCGGCAAGCGCATCGATGCCGTCCAGCGCTAGCAGGTGGAGCGCGCGCGCCACCGGATCACGCAAGCACCGATAGGCCGCATTGACCGCGAGCGCCCGTTCGGTCGCGATCCGTTGCTCGCCTGCGCTTGCGCTTGCGTGTCGGTCCGGATGCACCACGGCCTGCAGCCGCCGATAGCGTTCCGCAAGGTCGCCTGCGTCGAGGTCGAAGGTTGGCGCAAGCCCAAGGACGGCGAAGTGATCGACCTTCATCAAACGGTGAACGACTCGCCGCAACCACAGCGCGCCTTCTCGCGCGGATTGTTGAACTTGAAGCCCTCGTTGAGCCCCTCGCGCTGAAAGTCGAGCTCGGTTCCATCGAGCACCGCATAGCTCTTCGGATCAACGAACACCTTGGTGCCGTGGCTTTCGAACACCAGGTCATCGGGTTCACCGGCATCTGCATACTCGAGCTTGTAGGCGAGACCCGAGCACCCCGTCGTCTTGACACCGAGGCGAATGCCAACACCGTGGCCGCGACGGGCCAGGTACTTCTGGACGTGCTTCGCGGCCGCTTCGGTCAAGGTTACTGCCATCCCCGCCTCCTCAGGCCGCCTTCTTCTCGCTCGCCGCGTGCTTGGCGCGGTAGTCAGCCACTGCGGCCTTGATTGCATCCTCTGCCAGGATCGAGCAATGGATCTTCACCGGTGGCAACGCAAGCTCCTCCGCGATCTGCGAGTTCTTGAGGGCCAATGCCTCATCGAGCGTCTTCCCCTTGACCCACTCCGTCACCAGAGAGGATGAGGCGATGGCCGAGCCGCAACCGTAGGTCTTGAATCGTGCATCCTCGATGATGCCCTGCTCATTGACCTTGATCTGCAACTTCATCACGTCACCGCAGGCCGGCGCGCCGACCATGCCGGTGCCGACGTCGGCCGCATCCTTAGCGAAGGAGCCGACGTTGCGCGGATTCTCGTAGTGGTCGATAACTTTTTCGCTGTAGGCCATGGCTTGACTCCAAAAGGTTCAGTGTGCCGTCCATTGGACGGTGTTCAGATCGATTCCTTCCTGGTGCATTTCCCAAAGTGGACTCATTGCGCGCAACTTTTCCACGGTGCGCTTCATCGAGGCGATCGTCCGCTCCACATCCTCCTCGGTCGTGAAGCGGCCGAGCGTCAGACGAATGGAGCTGTGCGCGAGTTCGTCACTGCGACCAAGTGCACGCAGCACATAGGAGGGTTCAAGCGAGGCGCTGGTACAAGCGGACCCCGACGACACGGCGATCTCCTTGACCCCCATGATCAGGCTTTCGCCCTCCACGAAGTTGAAGCTGACATTGAGGTTGTGCGGCACGCGCGCCTCCAGGTCACCATTGACGAACATCTCGGGAATGTCGGAAAGACCGGCAAGCAGGCGGTCGCGCAACATGCGGATGCGCTCGTTCTCGGTTGCCATCTCCAGACGGGCAAGACGGAATGCCTCGCCCATGCCGACGATCTGGTGCGTCGCCAGCGTACCCGAGCGGAAACCTCGCTCATGCCCACCGCCGTGCAACTGGGCTTCCAGGCGGACACGCGGCTTCTTGCGAATGAACAGCGCACCGATGCCCTTCGGTCCGTACGTCTTGTGCGCCGAAAAACTCATCAGATCGGCCTTCAGGTCGCCGAGATCGATCGCGACCTTGCCTGTTGCCTGTGCAGCGTCTACGTGGAGGAGAATGCCGCGTTCGCGCGTGATCTCACCGATCTCGCGGATCGGCTGGATGACGCCGATCTCGTTGTTGACGAACATGACCGACACCAGGATCGTGTCCGGCCGCAGTGCGGCGCGGAGCGCCGCAAGATCGAGCAAGCCGTTACCGAGCACGTCGAGGTAGGTGATGTCGAAGCCGCGGCGCTCGAGCTCACGCATCGTGTCCAGCGTGGCCTTGTGCTCGGTCTTGACGGTGACGAGATGACGACCACGGTCCTTGTAGAAGTGCGCCGCACCCTTGAGCGCCAGATTGATCGACTCGGTGGCGCCGGATGTCCAGACGATTTCCTTCGGATCACATTGGACGAGTCGCGCGACCTCTGTGCGCGCCTCCTCGACCGCCTTTTCGGCCTCCCAGCCATACGCGTGCGACCGCGACGCCGGGTTGCCGAAATGCTCGGTCAGCCAAGGAATCATCCTGGCCGCCACGCGCGGATCGACCGGGGTCGTCGCGCTGTAGTCCATGTAGATCGGAAGCGCATTCATCGTGTTCATAGACGCTTTGTGGGTTGCGTGATCATGCCGCGACACGATCGGAGGGTTCCGGCGTCGATGCCGCACCGGAGCGCAGATCCTGCACGACATGAATCGACGGCGATTTGCGCTCACGCGCATCATCGACCAACGATTGCAGGCTCACACCCTGCAGATAACTGAAGATGTGGCGATTGAGGCTCGCCCACAGATGATGCGTCAGGCACTGGCGATCCTCGAAGCAGTTGCGTTCACCGCCGCAACTCGTGGTGTCGATCGGCTCGTCGACCGCAAGAATCACGTCGGAGACCGAGATCGTTGCAGCGGCTTTCGCCAGGTTGTAGCCGCCGCCCGGTCCGCGGACGCTTTCGACCAGGCCATGACGACGGAGCTTCGAGAACAACTGCTCCAGGTAAGAAAGAGAAATCTTCTGCCGCTCCGACACTTCTGCGAGTGTCACCGGCCCCTCGTGGTTATGGAGCGCGACATCAATCATCGCCGTGACGGCAAATCGGCCTTTGGTCGTGAGCTTCATGGCGTCATCTCTCCATACCCGGAACGTACATGTATGCCAGCGCGTGTCGGTGTGCCGATGCTTCGAATTGGCGATGGGACCGCTGCCCCATTCCCTTCGCACCCCTAAAGCTTGACTGTTTTGCTAAGGATTCTAGCAATTCCCGACTAAATTTATCAACCATCTTCCGCCCCATGCATCATCGACGGCGCCGAGGCTTTGGCTACGATCCCTGACCATGGCTCACCCGATGGAATGGACGGACGATGGCGCGCCGGCGAGCCCGCTCTACCGCGACCGCTTTCACGCTGGTGCCCCCTTGGCGCAGGCGCGAGCCGTCTTTCTCGCCGGCTGCGATTTGCCGCAGGCGTGGAAGGGGGCCCGGCACTGGTGCGTGCTGGAAAACGGCTTCGGATTCGGCGCCAACTTTCTCGCCACCTGGGCGCTCTGGCGGGCCGATCCTGAGCGCCCATCGCGGTTGCATTACGTTGCCACCGAAGGCCACCCAGTCGCAGCCGCCGATCTGGCGCGCTACCTGGCCGGGGTCAGTGCGGTCGAACCCGAACTCAGCCCCCTCACCGAGGCCCTCCGGGCGGCCTGGTGGGGTCTCACGCCGGGCTTCCACCGCCTCGACTTCGAAAGCGGTGCGCTGCGCTTGACGATCGCAGTCGGCGATGTGGCGGCGGTCGTCCCCGAGATCGTCGGCCGCTTCGACAGCTTGTTACTCGACGGTTTCAGCCCGGATCGCAATCCTGCGATGTGGTCCCCGCCGGTGCTGGCTGCCCTCGGCCGCAAGCTTCGGCCGGGTGCGCGCGCGGCAAGCTGGTGCGTTTCCGGCCCGGTACGTCGCGCCCTCGTCGCGGCCGGTTTCGACGTGCATCGCCTGCCCGGACTGCCACCCAAACGCGAACGCCTGAGCGCCACCTACGCCCCGCGCTGGACCGTCGATATTGGCTCAGCGCAGTCTGACGCCCGATCAAGCGCGGTCGCCGGCCTACGCATCGCAGTCATCGGCGCCGGCCTGGCAGGTGCGGCCGTGGCACTGAGTCTCGCACAGCGCGATGCCGTCGTCAGCGTCATCACTGCCGGCCGCGACGTGGCGGATGGGGCCTCGGCCCTGCCCGCCGGCTTGATGGCACCGCAGCACTCGCGTGACGACATGGCGCTGATGACGCAGCTCACACGGGCGGGCATACGGTCGACCCTTCAGCGCTGCAACGCGCTGCTGCGACCAGATCACGATTTCGCCCCGATCGGCTGCCTGCAACGGTTCGATGCGCCGCATGGGTGGCAGCCAGCTTCGATCGAGGCCCGCGATTGGACACAGGAAGCGGACGCCCGCGACGGCGTCCCGCCCGGACACGATCAGGCAACCGAGTTCGCGCTTTGGCACCGCCGTGCAGGGTGGATCAAACCGCGTCGGCTGATCGAAGCCCAGCTGCAGGCCGCCAAGGCCGAGATCGTGACGCGCACGCGCATCGAATGGCTCGTTCGCGATCCCCAGGCGGACCTCTGGCGAGTGGTCGACGCTGACGGTCGCATCGTAATGACGGCTGACCGCGTGGTGGTGGCGGCCGGTCCTGCCACCGTCCGCCTGGTGCCGGGCCTGACGGCCGTGCGCGCCGTGGCTGGTCAACTCGCATGGGCCGAACACGAAGCATCGATCCGCAATCCAGCCGCCCTGCCACGCAACGGCGCCGGGCACTGGCTGCCGGCGGTCGCCAGCGACGACGGCGGGCCGTCGCTCTGGCTGCGCGGCAGCACCTACGAGCCGGGCGATGCCGCCGACGAAGCGCTCTGGCGAACCTGGCTGGCCGACGTCTGTCGGCGCGATGCGGATGTCGCAAGCGCGGTGGACAGCGCCGAGCGCCGCGGCGTGCTGCGTCGCTTCATCGGCGTTCGCGCGACGACGACCAATCGTATCCCCCGCCTCGGCGTCGTCGATGCCGGCCCCATGGAAGGAGTCGGCTATCTGACGGGTCTGGGGTCGCGCGGACTATCCCTCGCGGTGCTCTGCGGCGAAACCTTGGCCGCGCTGCTTGCCGGCGAGCCGTGTCCCGTCCCGCGTTCAGTGCTTCGCCTTATGCAGGCGCGCACCCCGCTGCGGCCTTCGCCGCTCGAAGGCGGTCGGTCATGAACGCCGCGGCACTCGACACGCTACAGACCGTTCAGCGCTGGCTTGCCGACGGACATGCCGCTTCGCTCTTCACGGTCATCGAGACGTGGGGAGCAGCGCCTCGCCCGGTGGGCGCGCTGATGGCGATTCGCGACGATGGCCAGGCCGTCGGATCGGTATCCGGCGGCTGCATCGAGGACGATCTGATCGCTGCCCACGCACACGAGCGAGCCACCGGGGCGTCGATCTGCGAACGTCTGCGCTACGGCGTTGCCGCGGAAACGGCGCGGCGCTTCGGGCTCCCGTGCGGGGGCAGTGTCGAACTGGTTCGCGAGCGGATCACTGGGGTGAGCGACATCGGCGGCTGGATCGAGCGCGCATCGCAAGGCCGCGCCTTCGTGCGGGAACTGGACCTTGCAACCGGCCGCGCCTGCTATCGCGACCTCGCGCCGGGCGAACAGACCCGGATCGAGCAAGGGCGGCTTTGCCTTGCCTGCGCGGCCTCACCCCGCCTACTGCTGATCGGCGCCGGCCAGTTGTCCTTACTGCTCGCACGGCTGGCGCTCGCGCTTGACTGGCGTGTCACCGTCTGCGACCCGCGCGATGCCTACGACGAACCCTGGCAGGAACTCACCGCCGTCGCACGCTCGCGGGAAATGCCGGACGACTGTGTACGCACCTTCAAGCCGGACGCCACCAGCGCCATCGTCGCCTTGACGCATGACCCGAAGCTGGACGACCTCGCGCTGATCGAGGCGCTTGCCGCACCTGCCCTGTACGTCGGCGCACTCGGTTCGCGTCGCAGCCAGGCCGTGCGCCGGGAACGGCTACGCGACCTCGGGCTTGATGAGGCGCAACTGGCGCGGCTGCATGGCCCGGCCGGGCTACCGATTGGCGCTGAGACCGCGGCCGAGATCGCCCTTTCGATCATGGCAGAGCTGACGGCGTATCGACGCGGAGTGCGGGCAGGCGCGCTCGCCGCGCTACCAGGCTCGGCCAACCGGCATCGGCCGCAAGGCAGCGGCGGCCTATCTGAATGAGGCGCAGACCGGACAGTCGGCGCGTGGCCCGATGCGGACCGTCTGGAACTCGGCGGTACGCGCATCGAAGATCAGCAACTGCCCGATCAGCGGCTCACCCGCCCCGGCAAGCAGCTTGATCGCCTCAGCCGCCTGCAAGGTGCCAATGACACCGACGAGCGGCGCAAAGACACCCATCACGGCGCAGCGCTCCTCTTCGAACTCGCCATCGGGCGGAAAAAGGCACGCGTAGCAGGGGGAAGCCGCAACCCGCACATCGTAGACGCTGACCTGACCATCCATCCGCACCGCCGCTCCCGAGACGAGCGGCTTTGCATGGTGAACGCAGGCGGCATTGATGGCCTGCCGCGTGACGAACCGATCCGTGCAATCGATCACCACATCCGCCACGCTCACGGCGCGCTCGAGCGCCTCGCCATCGAGCCGTTCCGCAAGCGCCACGACGTCGACGGTCGGATTGATGGCCAGCATCCGAGCCCGCGCCGACTCGACCTTCGGGCGCCCGATCGTCGTCGTGTCATGCGCGATCTGCCGCTGCAAGTTGGTCAGGTCGACCTGGTCGTGATCGGCGATCGTGATCTTTCCAACGCCCGCGCTCGCGAGATACAACGCCACCGGCGAGCCGAGCCCGCCGGCACCGATGACCAGGGCGTGACTGGCAAGCAGCCGCGCCTGGCCGTCGATTCCGATCTCGTCCAGAAGAAGATGGCGGGAATAACGTGTGAGCTGGGTATCGTCCATCGTTACGGATTCTGCCGTCCGACCCGCTTCACTGCGGCAATCAGACCGATAGGCTTCGCCGGCCCAGCTTGCGGTAGATGGTGGCCCGACTGATACCCAGCTGTGCAGCGGCGGCCTTGACGTTGCCTCGCAGCTCGCTGACGGTGCGTCGGATCAGCGCAGTCTCCAGTTCACGCAGCGGGCGTGCACCGTCACCTCGCATCGCCGTGAGCGTGACCTCGCTTCCGGCGCGTTGAACGGAAGCGGAAACGACCAGGCCGGACCAGAGCGGCAATTGCCTGATGGACTCGCCGTCGGCAAGGTCGAACAGGCGCTGCCATTGCATGGCGAACAGATTGGACAAATGCGGCAAACCGGCTTCGGGATCGATGGCGAGCATCTCGCGCGCGACGCGGTTGAAGGCGCGCACGCCGCCCTCGGAATCGACCGCCAGCCAGCCGACGCCCGTCGCCGCGCCAACCAGACCGGGCCAGTAGAGCGCAATCGACAACGCGTGAGGGACGGCAAGCACACTGCGCGTCTCGATGGCGTGGGCGGCAGCGGCGACCAGGTGGCGCAAGCCTGGACGTTCGACGGTGCAAACACCCGTCAGATCGAGCATGCCCGTCAACTCGCCGCGCGCATCATAGATCGGCGCGCCAGCGCAGCTGTAAACGCCATTCGCTGCGAAGAAGTGTTCGCCCCGATGCAACCACACCGGGACTTGCTCGGCAAGCGCGGCACCGATCGCCGTCGTGCCGACGGCGTCCTCTGAAAGATCGACGCCGACCCGGGCAATGACATCGGCGCGACGGTCTCGGCGGTCGATCGGGCCGTCGACGGCAACGACGACGCCATCGCGATCGGTCAGGATGGCGAAGTAGCCGGTGCTTTGCATCGCCTGACGCATGCCGGCGATGACCGGTACTGCTGCCTGCATCAGTGCGGTCGACCGCTCGCGGACCGCACGCATGCGGGACCGCGTGACCAAGTCGAAATGCACCGGTGTATCCGGCCGCTGCCCCCGGCCGAGGCAGCGCCGCCAGGAGGCGCCGATCCAGGCAGGCAGCGAAGCATCGGCCACACCCGTTTCCTGCAAGGCGCGGCGCGCAGCGGCGATCCGCTCTTCACGCGCCTGCGAGCCGGTCAGTCCGGCGAGCGAAGCGTCCGGCGCAACATTCACGGGCCACCCTCCTCTTGCGAGCGATTGTCGCTCCAAACGGCCCCTTGGCGACAGCGCGACTCGACGTCTATCGCGGTGGTCTTGCAGCGAAGGTGTCGCAGTTTGAGAAAGATTGTCAGTGCCGATCGCGATTTCGGGTTAACCCGAAGCCCCCATGATCGTGCCGGTTTCAACAATCGGTCCGCGGCCAATGCGGCATACCAGACCAGGCACGGACCAAGGAGCGAGCAATGCAAAAAGTTCTGCACATCAATCCGGAGAAATGCACCGGATGCCTGCAGTGTGAGATGGCGTGTTCCTACGAGAACTACGCGGTTTTCGCGCCATCAAAGTCGCGCATCAAGGTGTTCGACTTCCACTCGACCGGCAAGAAAGTGCCCTACACCTGCACGCAGTGCGACGAAGCGTGGTGCTTGCACGCCTGCCCGGTGGAAGCCATCACGGTCGACAAAGCGACCGGCGCCAAGGTGGTCAACGAGTCCACCTGTGTTGGCTGCAAGGTTTGCACCATCGCCTGCCCATTCGGCACCGTCAATTACGTGCAGGAAACCGGCAAGGTGCAGAAGTGCGACCTGTGCGGCGGACAACCGGCCTGCGCGGAGGCCTGTCCGACCGGCGCCATCACGTATATCGACGCCAACTGGACCGGCTTGGGCCGTATGGCCGAATGGGCCAACAGACTCGGCAACCAGCAAGCGGCCGCTTGATCGTAAGGGAGGATCACCATGGCATGGGCAGGCAAGATTCTGCGTGTCGATCTGACGGCAGGAACCGTCAAGTCGGAACCCCTCAACATGGCCTGGGCGCGCGACTATATAGGCTCGCGCGGACTCGGCTCGAAGTATCTGGTCGAAGAGGTCGACCCGAAGGTCGACCCGCTGTCCCCGGGCAACAAGGTCATCTGGGCAACGGGTCCTCTGACGGGGACGGTGGCCTCGACCGGTGGCCGCTACACCGTCATCACCAAGGGACCGCTGACCGGGGCCATCGCGTGCTCCAACTCCGGCGGGTATTGGGGGGCGGAACTGAAGATGGCGGGCTGGGACATGATCATCTTCGAAGGCCGGAGCGCCACACCGGTCTACCTCTACATCAACGATGACGTCGCGGAATTGCGTGATGCATCGCACCTTTGGGGCAAGAGCGTCTGGCACACCGAGGAAGCGCTCAAGAAGGCGCATCAGGATCCGCTGCTGCGGATCTCCTCGATCGGCACGGCCGGCGAGAACTTGGTTCGTTTCGCTGCGGTGGTCAACGATCTTCACCGCGCCGCAGGTCGCTCCGGCGTTGGGGCCGTTGCGGGCTCGAAGAACCTGAAAGCCATCGCTGTTCGCGGCACGAAGGGCGTTGGCAATTTGCGCGATCCCAAGGCGTTCATGAAAGTCACGGCCGAGAAGAAGAAGATCCTCGCCGAGAACGCGGTCACCGGACAGGGATTGCCCACCTATGGAACGCAGGTGCTGATGAACGTCATCAATGAAGTGGGCGCGCTGCCCACGCGCAACCATCGCGACGTTCAGTTCGAAGGCGCAAAGGACATCTCGGCAGAGGCGATGCTCTCGCCGCGCAAGACCGACGGCAAGAAGCATCTGGTCACCAACCAGGCATGCTTCGGCTGCACCATCGCCTGTGGTCGCATCAGCAAGATCGACGAGACACATTTTTCGGTGGTCAACAAGCCGCAGTACTGGGGTGCAAGCGGCGGTCTCGAGTACGAGGCGGCATGGGCGCTCGGCGCGGCCAACGGGGTCAACGATCTCGAAGCGCTGCAGTACGCCAACTTGATCTGCAACGAGCACGGAATGGATCCGATCAGTTTTGGGGCAACGGTCGGCGCCGTGATGGAGCTCTACGAAATGGGCGTTCTCAGCAAGGAGCAGCTCGGCATCGAGGCGCCGTTCGGTTCGGCGAAGGCGTTGTGTCACTTTGCCGACATCACCGCGCGCGGGGAGGGTTTTGGCAAGGAGATCGGCGAGGGGTCGGCGCGTCTGTGCGCCAAGTACGGCCACCCGGAACTGTCGATGAGTGTCAAGGGCCAGGAGTTTCCCGCCTACGATAGTCGCGGCATTCAGGGCATGGGGCTCACCTACGCAACGTCCAACCGGGGCGCCTGCCACCTGCGCAGCTATACGGTCGCCTCCGAGATCCTCGGGATCCCGATGAAGACCGATCCGCTCGCCACCGAGGGCAAGCCCGAGCTGGTCAAGGCTTTCCAGGATGCAACCGCGGCTTTTGATTCGTCCGGCCTGTGTATCTTCACGACGTTTGCCTGGAGCCTGCCGGATCTCGCCCCTCAACTGGCGGCTGCCTGCGACGAGGGCTACACCACCGAGGAGCTGGCCAAGATCGGCGAACGCATCTGGAACATGGAGCGTGACTTCAATAACCGCGCCGGGTTCACCTCCAAAGACGACACGCTGCCGAAGCGCCTGCTCGAGGAGCCCGCCAAGACGGGGCCCGCTGCGGGCAAGGTCAACGGGCTCAAGGACATGCTGCCGAAGTACTACGAAGTTCGCGGCTGGAATCCGGATGGCACGCTGAAGCCCGAAACGCGTGCCCGTCTCGGGCTTTGAGCGGCCGTTGACGCCATCGGCGAAACGGGGGCCAAGGCCCCCGTTCTTCCATCGGGCCACCATCGCTTGCCGTCGGGAGACCACTGATGAGATACGTGATCCTCGGAGCCGGTCCGGCCGGCGTCATCGCTGCCGAGACGATCCGCAAATACGCACCGGACGACCCAATCACACTGGTCGGTGACGAGCCGGAGCCGCCTTACTCGCGGATGGCGATTCCCTACCTCCTCGCCGGCAACATTGGCGAGGCAGGCACGCACCTGCGACACGCGCCAGGACACTACGAACGTCTCGGCATCACCCAGCGGCGCGGACTGGCTACCTCGTTGGATACGAAGTCGCGGGAGGTCGTCCTGTCGGGAGGAGAGCGGCTGCCGTTCGACCGTCTGCTGATCGCAACTGGCTCGACACCGTCGCGGCCACCGGTCGCCGGCATCGACCGCGCTGGTGTCCATACCTGCTGGACCCTCGGCGACGCGCGGCGAATCATGCGGCTTGCCACCCCCGGCGCGCGTGTACTGCAAATGGGAGCCGGTTTCATCGGCTGCATCATCATGGAGTCACTCGCAGCGCGCGGTGTCAAGCTGACGGTCGTCGAGATGGGCGACCGTATGGTGCCGCGCATGATGGGCGCCACTGCGGGCGGCATGATCAAAACGTGGTGTGAAAGCAACGGCATCAGCGTTCGCACCGGCGCGCGCGTCGAGGCGATCGATGCCGAAGCCCCGCTCTCTGCACGCCTGTCTACCGGCGAACGCATCGCGGCCGACCTGATCATCAACGCAACCGGCGTCAAGCCTGCGATCCAGTTCCTCGAAGGCTCCGGCATCCTTTGCGGCCTGGGCATATTGACCGACCAGCACATGCAGACGAACGTCGAAGGCATCTACGCAGCCGGCGATTGCGCCGAAGCCTTCGATGCCATCACCGGGCGGACGATCGTCAGTGCCATCCAGCCCAACGCGGCCGATCAGGCCCGGGTCGCCGCGCTGAACATGGTCGGCCGAAAGGCCGTCCTGCCACAGGTCACCCAGATCAACGTCCTCGACACGCTGGGGATGATCTCCGCCTCGTTTGGCAATTGGCAAGGTGTCGCGGGCGGCGAGCAGGTCGAACTCACCGATCATGCGCGCGGCCGGCACCTCAGCCTGCAGTTCGACGACGATGTGCTGATCGGATGCAACAGCGTCGGCTGGACGGAACACATAGGCGTGTTGCGAGGCTTGGTTGAAGGCAGGGTTCGCCTTGGTGCATGGAAGGACGAGTTGCTGCGCGATCCGACGCAACTCGCAAAGGCCTATCTGGGCGCAGCGCAAGCACAAGGACGCTGGAGCGGTGCATCCGACGCACGGCGGCGCTGACGGCATGGAAGGAGCGGGCTTGTGCGCGTGACACTCAAGCTGTTTGCCTCCTTGACCGATTTTCTGCCGGCCGACGCGCGCCGCGACAACCGCGTCGAGCTCGACTTTTCCGAACCACCGACGGTGGCCCAGATCATCGAGCGCTTCGCTCTGCCCCCGCGTCTCGTGCATCTCGTCCTGGTCAATGGCGCCTTCGTCGCTCCGGCCGATCGCGGCACGCGTCGACTCGCCGATGGCGACGTGCTGGCGGTCTGGCCACCGATCGCCGGTGGCTGAGGTTTCCGCCAGTGCCGAGCCGCCCGAACGTTTCGGGCGACGCATCAGCGCTACCGAACGCGAGTGGCAACGCCTGCTGATTCAGGCACTCGACGGATGGCCGGCGCGGCACGAACACACGCTGGTCGACATCGATCTCACGATCGATGGGCAGCCACCGGCTTCGCTTCGCATCTCGTGGTATGCCGAGCCCGAGCAGGTGATTGGAGGGGTAAGACTTCCTCAGATCGTCGTGCACTTCAGCTTCCAGCACGCTGCGCCCGCACTGCGAGCACGTGTGATGAAACATCTCGATCTGCACCTGCAACGCGGCGGCGGTTGAACTCGAGCGACGCTGAACTCGTTTCCGTGCGGGCGAATGGCAGCCCTATTCAGGGTCGCCCTGACACCAAGGCTCGGCCGTTTCGAGCAACTCAGAACGGCGTCTCGCCGCGTCCGGCCGCCGCGCGCGCCGGCAGGACAGGGGCGCCGCGGAAGCTGCCGTACTGGTTTGGATCGGCAAAGTTCTCGAAGCGAGTGAACTCGCCAAGAAAGGTGAGGTTCACCGTGCCGATCGGGCCGTTGCGCTGCTTGCCGATGATGATTTCGGCCTGCCCTTTGTGCGGTGAGTCCTGGTTGTAGACCTCGTCCCGGTAGATGAACAGGATCAGGTCGGCGTCCTGCTCGATGGCACCGGACTCCCGCAGATCGCTCATCACCGGGCGCTTGTTCGGGCGCTGCTCGAGCGATCGGTTCAGCTGCGACAGCGCGATCACCGGCACGTTGAGTTCCTTGGCCAGACTCTTGAGCGAACGCGAGATCTCCGATATTTCGGTGGCGCGGTTCTCTCCGAGGCTGGCCGCACTCATCAACTGCAGATAGTCGACGATGATGAGTCCCAGTCCGCCCACCTGACGGGCAAGACGTCGGGCGCGCGCGCGCAGCTCGAACGGATTGAGGCCCGCGCCCTCGTCGATGTACATCGGGCTCGAATCGAGCTTGGCAAGCGCGTCGGTGAACTTGCTCCAGTCCCCATCGGACAGTTGCCCGGTGCGCAGCTTGTGCTGATCCAGACGCCCAACCGACCCAATCAGACGCATCGCAAGCTGCAGCGCCCCCATTTCCATCGAAAAGACGGCCACAGGCAGTTTCAGTTGCAGCGCAACATGCTCCCCGATGTTGAGCGCGAAAGCGGTCTTGCCCATCGAGGGACGGCCGGCAATGATGATCAAATCGCCGCGCTGCAGGCCCGCCGTCATCGAATCAAGCCGTGCGTAACCCGTTGCGATGCCGGTGACATCGCTTTGGTGCTCCCGACTGTAGAGCGTCTCGACACGCTCGATCGCCTGGGCAGCGAGATCCGATAGCGACACGAAGTTTGCCCGACCGCGCTCGCCGGCTTCAGCGATCTCGAATACCTTGCCCTCGGCCTCGTCGAGCAGCTGCTCGCTGGTTCGGCCCATCGGGTTGTAGGCAGCCTCGGCGATGTCGGTGGCCACCCTGGCGAGCCGCCGCATCACCGAGCGGTCGCGGACGATCTCGGCGTAACGACGCGCATGCGCTGCCGAAGGCACCGCATTCGCAATCGCGCCAATGTAGGCAAGTCCGCCGACGTACTCCAGCTTGCCAACGCCACGCAGACTCTCGGCGAGCGTCACCGCATCGGCCGGTTTGTTTTCGGCAGCCAGGCGATTGATGTGCTCGTAGACCAGCCGATGGCCTTCGTTGTAGAAGTCCTCCGGCAAGAGCAGATCGGCGATGCGATCGATTGCGCCGTTGTCGAGGATCAGCGCGCCGAGAACACACTGCTCCGCCTCGATCGAATGCGGCGGCGTGCGCAACTGGGCAAGTTCGGCATCGAGCGTAGCCATGCCCTGATTGTAGGAAGGACCGCCGCGGTCAGCCCCCACTTGCGCCGCATGTTCGAAAGCACGAGCTCCTGCCTGGCTGTTGAAAATCGTAGCGCGGACGGCCAGACGCAACGCGCGCGCAGCGCAGCGACCGGAGACCTGTCAAATGGATGGGCGAGAGAGCGACGGCGGCGCAGGCCAACCTTTGCGAAACCAAGGTCAAGCCGGCCGAAAGGCAGGCGTGCAGCTGGCGCCAACGCCGTGCAACACAGCGGACGAGCCACCGCAGTCGTCTTTCAACGGCCTGCTACTGCGTCACCGCCCGGAATACATCCTTCAGGCCGAGGCTGCCGTTCATATGGACGAAGTGGATCATCTGGTTCCAGGTCATCTCGAACGCCTGCCCGTTCGAGAACACCAGCAGCGTCTCATTGCTGTCGGCATTCCAGCGGGCCATGCCCGTTTCCGGATCGCGAAAGTCGTATGAAGCGCCATGCTTGGCCGAGTCCTTGTTGGCGCGCCTTGTGCCGGTGTAGCGATTGAAGATGTCGTTCCACCACTTGATCTCGGCCGGATCGTCTGCGTACTTGGCCACGCTCTTGAGCTGCGGCGGTAGCTGGACGCCCTGCTTTACGCCGCCGTCGTGAAATTCAAGCACGAACAGCCGATCGATGTCGCCAACGACGGGTCGACCCTGCGCGTCGCGAAGCAGGAAGCGCTCCTGCCCATCGTGAAGAATGCGTTGAATCGACCAGCCATCCATCTCCCCCGAGGCGCCGGACTTGAGCTTTAGACCGACCGGCTGCTCCCCCTTGACCGACCCGGCGAGGCTATAGCTCCCCTCCAGCTTGCCAAGGTCCTTTGCGTCCAACGCGACGCATCCCGAATGCGGCCCGCCGCGCAACGACTTGGCCTTGACCTCGATACCCTTGCCTTCGAGCAACTGACCGATGAAGCGAGCACGGGCCGGGTTGCCGCCGCGCACGATCAGCAACTTCCCCATGCTCATGGCCTTCATCGCATGGAACTCGGTCAGACCGAATCCCGTCCGGGCGGCCAGCTTGACCGTTGCGTAGTTGACGACCGGCCGCGGAAGGTTCTGCAGGTACGTGTTCAGCCGCTGCAAGCTGTTCAGCCGCGAGCCCAAGGCCGAGCTTCCCTTGTGCATGGCAATCATGATCAACAAGGGAATGATGGCGACAGCGATGTGACACCAGCCCTCGGCAAATTTCTTCGCGGCCTCATCGACTGAGCCGTTGTTCCAAATCTCGATGGCCGCTGCTTCGAGGGGAACCGACGCCGACCCCATCACGTAGCCCAGCATCTGGGCGGATTGCAGGAGACCAAATCCGGTCAGCATCGAGTTGGCAATGGCAGCGCCGAGCATGCTGCCGAACTCGGCACCGGCGGCCGCACCGATGATCGGCACTTCCGAGAATGCAATGCCGCAAATGATGCCGCCTACGGCCGCTGCGGCTCCGACGACGGCAAAGTTCCACGCCAGTCCCTTGACCATTTCGAGCGCAACGGAGCCAATGCCAAGCCCTTGCGCGGCCGGCATCGACACAAGCGTCGACTTGAGCAGCGGAGGGGCCACGGACTTGGCCAGCGCCTCGGCAAGTTTGGCAAGACGCGGATCAGCCGTCGCCTTCAGCTTGAACTCGCGCGAGTAGGCAAGGTAATCGTCGGTCGGCATAGCGCATTTCCCTTGGCGGCCGCACCGATGCACTCGCGTTTGCGAGCGCACCCGGGGCAGAAGACACCCTGAGCTTCACGCGGCCGAGTCTAGGCCCTCATCCACGCTTTGACGCCATCTTCCAGGCTCGCCTACGTAACGCGACGTTACGCCTCTCCGAGCACGGCAGGCGCAACGTCACCCGCTGATCAGCTCGCGTCAGCCTTCAGAAGACCCTCGGCGGCAAGGGCGTCGCGCACGGCGGGCCGTTGCATCATCCGGCCCATGAAGCCTTGCAGGTTGGGGAAACCGGCAAGGTCGACCGCGACATACTTCCCCCACGTCGCTACGGTGAACAGGTAGGCGTCTGCCACGGAAAACTGCGCGCCCATCGTGTAGTCGCGACCGCTCAAGCGACTTTCGACATGCTGGAATTTCTGCACCAGCCGCTCGCGCGCAAGCGCCTTGGCTTCCTCCGGCATGCGCGGGTTGAACAGCGGCGAGAAACCCTTGTGCAGCTCGCTGGTCACGAAATTGAGCCATTCCTGCAGTCGATAGCGCTCCCACCGCCCATTCGGGGGCGCAAGCCCGCGCTCGGGAACCAGGTCGGCGATGTACTGAACGATGGCAGGGCCCTCGGTCAGGCGCTCGCCATTGTCAAGCTCCAGGACAGGCACGGAGCCCTGCGGGTTGATCGAGTAAAAGTCAGTGCCGTCGTCGAGCCGGTGGGTCTTCGTGCTCGCACGAACGAGTTCGAAGGCAAGGCCCGCTTCGCGCAGGACGATGTGGGGCGACAGCGAGCAGGCGCCACTGCTGTAGTAGAGCTTCATTTCCGAATTCCGCGTTGAAGACGCCTACGATCTTACTGCTTGAGCCCGGGAAACAGGCCGGTCAGTCCCGATGCGAGGATCTCGATGGCGAGTGCGGCTGTGATGAGGCCGCCGACTCGTGTGAGGATATTCATTCCAGTCACGCCCATCACCGTCGCGACCCGCTGCGCGGCGCGCAGCGCAAGCCAGGTCAGCAGCGCGACCAGCAGGATCACCAAAATCATCACGCCGAGATGAGCCCACTTGCCGATCTGCTGAATACCCGGATGCGACTCGCCAAATACGATCACCATCGAGATCGAGCCCGGGCCTGCCAGTAGGGGCGTCGCGAGAGGAACGACGGCGACCGCGTGCTTGTGCTGCGCCTCGGCCTCTTCCTCCGGGGTTTGCCGCACCCGACCGGGTGCGGCATTGAAGCTGGAGATGGCCGTCATCAGAAGCAGCATCGCGCCGGCCACCTTGAACGAGGGCAGCGAAATGCCGAAGAACTCGAGCACCGGTCCGCCAAACAGCAGCCCGCCGGACAACACGAGAAACACGGCAACCGCCGCGATGCGGGCGATGCGCGCACGATCCTGCGCCGATGCGTTTGGCGTCAGCGCAAGAAAGAGCGGCACCGCGATGACCGGATCGACGATGGCCACAAGACCGAGGAATGACTTCAGATAGGCAGCAACTTCCATCGCCGAATTATTTCCGTCAGCGGCTCACCGGTCCGACGCCAAAGACCTCCTCCTTCAGCCGGCTCAAGCGATCGCGTAGCGCAGCAGCCTTCTCGAACTCGAGATTTCTTGCTGCCTCGAGCATTGCCTTCTCAAGCTGCTTCAGCGTCCTTTCACGCGCCTTGTCGTCCTGCACATCGAACTCGCGGCCCGCCTCGATCTCGCGCGCAGTCCGCTTGCCCTGATCGATGTCATGGACACCGTCGATCAGGTCCTTGACCGCCTTCTGCACGCCTCGCGGAACGATTCCTCGCTCGGCGTTGTACTTGAGTTGCTTGGTCCGCCGGCGCTCGGTTTCGTCGATGGCACGTTGCATCGATTCCGTCACGGTATCGGCGTAGAGGATGGCAGTTCCTTGCAGATGGCGCGCAGCGCGGCCGATGGTCTGGATGAGGCTTCGCTCGGCACGCAGAAAACCCTCCTTGTCAGCATCCAGGATGGCCACCAGCGAGACCTCGGGAATGTCGAGTCCTTCCCTGAGCAGATTGATGCCGACCAGGACATCGAACTCCCCGAGCCGAAGGTCGCGGATGATCTCGACACGTTCAACCGTATCGATGTCGGAGTGCAGGTAGCGCGCGCGTAGCCCGTTCTCGTTCAGGTAGTCGGTCAAATCCTCGGCCATGCGTTTGGTGAGGGTCGTGACCAGCACGCGCTCGCCCCGATCCGCTCGGGCGGTCGCCTCGGCCAACAGATCATCGACCTGCCGCGTCGCGGGACGCACCAGAAGCACCGGATCGACGAGCCCGGTTGGGCGAACGACCTGCTCGACGACGGCCCCGGAACGCTTGCGCTCGTAGTCGGCCGGCGTGGCCGACACGAAGAGGGTCTGCGGCATCAGGCGCTCGAACTCCTCAAACTTGAGCGGACGGTTGTCGAGCGCAGAAGGCAACCGGAAGCCGTAATTGACGAGGTTCTCCTTGCGCGATCGATCGCCGTGGTACATGCCTGCCACCTGGCTCACCGTCACATGCGATTCGTCGATGAAGAGGAGCGCATCTGCCGGCAAATAGTCCATCAGGGTCGGCGGCGGCTCACCAGCCTGGCGTCCGGATAGATGCCGCGAGTAGTTCTCGATTCCCTTGCAAAAACCGATCTCGGCGAGCATCTCAAGGTCGAAGCGCGTACGCTGCTCGATGCGCTGTGCCTCGATCAGCTTGCCGGCAGCGACGAACTGTTGCTTGGTTTCGTGCAGCTCGGCCTTGATTGCCTCGATCGCGCGCAGCACGTTCGACCGCGGCGACACGTAGTGCGAGCCGGGAAACACCGTGAAGCGGCTGACACGCTGACGGACTCGCCCTGTCAACGGATCGAAAAGCTCCAGGCGCTCGATCTCGTCATCGAAGAACGTCACCCGTACGGCGGTCTCCGCATGTTCGGCCGGAAAGATGTCGAGCACTTCGCCGCGCACCCGGAAACGCCCGCGGATGAACTCTGCATCGTTACGGTCGTACTGCATCTCGGCCAGCCGCCGCAGCGCGGCGCGCGGGTCCATCCGGTCGCCCTCGCGCAGATGCAGGATCATGGAGTGGTAATCGACCGGATCGCCGATGCCGTAGATGCAGGAAACCGAAGCAACGATGACGCAGTCGCGCCTCTCCATGATGCTCTTGGTCGCCGACAGACGCATCTGTTCGATGTGCTCGTTGATCTGACTGTCTTTCTCGATGTAGAGATCGCGCGAGGGTACGTATGCCTCCGGCTGGTAGTAGTCGTAATAGCTGACGAAGTATTCGACCGCATTGTCCGGAAAGAACTCGCGGAACTCCGCGTAGAGCTGCGCGGCCAGAGTCTTGTTGTGGGCAAGGACGAGCGCCGGGCGACCGGCACGCGCGATGACGTTGGCCATCGTGAATGTCTTGCCCGAGCCAGTCACGCCCAGCAGGGTCTGGTACTGCAGACCGGCCGAGAGCCCTTCGAGCAACTGCTCGATCGCCTGCGGCTGGTCGCCCGCGGGCGGATAGGGTTGCTCCAGCAGGAACGGGGAATCGGGAAAGGTGACGCGCATCGGCGGATTATCGACCGAACGAGACAAAATATGAAAATACGTACAGTGTCCTGATCTTCCCCCGGCCGGAGCGTGTCGACGGGCCGGCAATCGGTTGGCAATCGGTCGGCGATGCCGGTCGGATCGCGTCTGCCCAAGGTGCGCGAAGAATCCTCGATGTCGACTGTAGCCCGCCCGTCCAGAGGGCAGTTTCCGAATGCCGTCATCAGCGCCGGCCGGGAGCCGGGCGGGTTGACGCGACGCATCCGGCCTGACGGTGGGATGTCCGTGATCGGGGCGGCGGATGCACCCCGGATGCCGGTCCGCGCCGCGGCTCGCCGAGCTTGCAGTCGCGCGGAACGCGGCCGCCCGGGTCGACGCCTGGTCGTTTCAGTCCACCCAGCGGCGGGCGTTCTCGAACATGCGCAACCAAGGTGAACGCTGCCACTCGAGAGGGCACCACGAGAAATTCTCGACTCGGTGCGTGCGTTCCGGGTGCGGCATCAGGATATTGAATCGCCCATCCTCCGAGGTGAGCCCCGTGATACCTTCCGGCGAGCCGTTCGGGTTGTACGGGTAGGTCTCGGTGATGGCACCACTCGAGTCGACATAGCGCAAGGTGACATGCGCCTCGGCAGAGCGCAGCTGCTCGTCGTCGCGAAACTGTGCGAATCCTTCGCCGTGGGCAACGACGATCGGCAGACGTGAACCCGCCATGCCGGCGAAGAAGATCGAGGACGAGGGCGTGACTTCGACCAGCGCGGTTCGGCATTCGAACTGCTCGCCAGCATTGCGTACGAACTTCGGCCAATGTGCGGTGCCGGGCATGATTGGCACCAAGTGGGCGAGCGCCTGGCAGCCGTTGCAGATTCCGAGCGCGAAGGTGTCGTTACGCTCGAAGAACTCCTGGAACTGCTCACGCAGCGCCACATTCAGCAGGATCGACTTCGCCCAGCCGGCCCCGGCGCCCAGCACGTCGCCATAGCTGAATCCCCCGCAGGCAACGATGCCTTTGAATTCGTCCAGCGTGCGTCGGCCACTCTGCAGATCAGTCATATGGACGTCGTAGGCATCGAATCCCGCCAGCGTGAACACATGCGCGGTCTCGACGTGCGAATTCACGCCCTGCTCGCGCAGGATGGCAACCGTCGGTCGTGCGCCGGTGGCGATGTAAGGGGCCGCGACCGAGACGTCGGGATCGAAGGTCAGGTGCGGCGAAAGGCCGCGATCGGCGTCATCGAAAATGCGGTCAAACTCGGCGTCGCCGCAATCCGGATGATCGCGCAGGCGCTGCATTTCGATCGAGGTTGCGCTCCAGGCGGCGTGAAGCGCCTGTCGCGACTCGTCGAAGATGGTCTTGCCTGCGTGCGTGATGACGATGCGATCGTCCGCACGCAGGCTGCCAAGTAGGTGCATGGGCAACGGATCGAACAGTGCCCGCATGCGCTGCAGATGGCCGCTACGCACCTGCATCACGGCGCCGAGTTCCTCGTTGAAGAGTGCCGATTGCGGTGTGCCCCCCAGCGCATCGAGCGACAGGGTCATACCTGCGCGTGCCGCGATCGCCATCTCGGTCAGACAGGCGAACAGCCCCCCATCCGAGCGGTCGTGATAGGCGAGTATGAGTCCGTCGCGACGCGCTGCGCGCATGGCAGCGAAAAAGGTTCGCAAGCGATCCGGATCGTCACAATCCGGCACCAGCGCCGGGTTGGTGCTGATACCGCCACACACCTGCTCGGCGATGGAGCCGCCGAGACGCTGCCGGCCACTGCTGATGTCGACGAGGACGAGCACCGTATCTGCATCAGCATGAAGCAGCGGCGTCAGGGTGCGACCGACATCCCCGATCCGCGCAAAGGCGCTGACGATCAACGATACCGGCGCATGTACGGAGCGTTCCTGCCCGGCAGCATCGCGCCAGGCCGTCCGCATGCTCATCGAGTCTTTGCCGACTGGGATGGCGACGCCGAGGGCGGGACACAGTTCCATGCCAACCGCACGCACGGCCTCGTAGAGCGCGGCATCCTGACCTGGCACGTCGACGGCAGCCATCCAGTTGGCGGAAAGTTTCACGTCCTGCAGACGCTCGACGTCGGCCGCGGCGAGATTGGTCAGGGCTTCGGCCACCGCCATCCGCGCCGAGGCTGCGGCATGGGCGACCGCGAGCGGCGTCCGCTCACCCATCGCCATTGCCTCGCCCGCCTTGCCGAAGAAGTCGCGCAACACCACGGCACAGTCGGCCACCGGCACCTGCCAGGGACCGACCATTTGGTCGCGCGCCGTCAGCCCGCCGACAAAGCGGTCGCCGATCGTGATCAAAAACGTTTTGTCGGCGACTGCCGGATGCTGCAGCACACGATAGGCCAGATCCCTGAGCGGCACCGCTGCGATGTCGACGGAGACAACCGGAGATTGCTGCCGCATGGCGCGCCGATGCATCCGCGGCGGTTTTCCAAGCAGCAAATCGAGCGGCATGTCAACCGGCCTGTCGCCGAACTTGGGGTCCGCGACCGTCAGATGCCCTGACGCATCGGCAACACCCAGCACGGCGAACGGGCAACGCTCCCGCTCGCAAAAGGCGCGAAAGCGTGCCAGCGAGGCAGGCGCAATGGCGAGCACATAGCGCTCCTGCGATTCATTGCACCAAATCTCGGCGGGCGACATACCCGGCTCGAGCGTCAGCACCTTGCGCAGATCGAACAGCGCACCGCGCGGGTCACCCTCGCTGCCTGCGCCATGCACGAGCTCCGGCAGCGCGTTGGACAGCCCACCAGCCCCGACGTCGTGAATCGCAAGAATCGGGTTGCCGTCGCCCAGCTGCCAGCAGGCGTTGATGACTTCCTGCGCACGCCGCTGCATCTCCGGGTTGCCGCGCTGGACGGAATCGAAATCCAGATCGAGCGCATTGGCACCTGCCGCCATCGACGAGGCGGCGCCACCGCCCATGCCGATCCGCATCCCCTCGCCACCGAGCTGGATCAGCAGCGTACCGGCCGCAAAGCGGACCTTCTCGGTGTGACGGGCAGAGACGGCACCGACTCCGCCCGCGATCATGATCGGTTTGTGGTAGCCGAAGACCGCCTGCCCTACCCGCAGCTCGAAGGTGCGGAAATAGCCGCCCAGATTTGGTCGCCCGAATTCATCGTTGAAGGCGGCGCCGCCGATCGGTCCGTCGCGCATGATCGCAAGCGCCGACACGATGCGGTCCGGTTTGCCGACATCGGCCGTGGATGCTTCCCAGGGCTGCGGCAAGCCGGGGAGCCGCAGGTGCGAGGTAGTGAAGCCGGTGAGCCCTGCTTTTGGCATCGCGCCACGCCCCGTCGCACCCTCGTCACGTATTTCGCCGCCGGCGCCGGTCGCCGCGCCCGGGAAGGGTGCGATGGCCGTCGGGTGGTTGTGTGTCTCCACCTTGGCGAGATAGTGCACCACGTCGGTATGCGCCGCGTAGCGTCCGCTCGCATCCGGATGAAAGCGCTGCGTGGAGCCCCCCTCGAGAATCGCTGCGTTGTCCGCATAGGCCACGACCGTCCCTTCGGGATGCGCGTGATGGGTGTTGCGGATCATCGCGAACAGCGAGCGCGGCTGCACCTCCCCATCGATCTCCCAGCTCGCGTTGAAGACTTTGTGGCGGCAGTGCTCGGAGTTGGCCTGCGCAAACATCAGAAGCTCGACGTCGGTCGGGTCACGTCCGATGCGGGCGAAGGCGTCGACCAAGTACTCGATCTCATCCTCGGAAAGCGCAAGCCCAAGCGTGCGATTAGCCGCATCGAGGGAGAGCCGATCGCGACCGATCGTTGTCAGGGGCCGCGGCTTCGCCTCAGCGAAGACCAGTTGAGCCTCGCCGAGCGACGGCAGCACGGATTCGGTCATACGATCGTGACATGCCGCCTCGATCGCGTGCCGGGTTGCAGCGGTCGGCTCACGCTCGGTCACGACCCAAAACCAGATGCCACGCTCGATGCGCGCGACCGCCTCCAAGCCACAGTTGCGAGCGATGTCGGTCGCCTTGGACGACCACGGTGAAATCGTGCCAATACGGGGCACCACCAAAAAGCCATGATGGTGGCCTGCGCTGGCTTCTGCCGGCGCACCGTAGGCCAGAAGCGCCTCCAGGCGGGTTCGTTCCTCGGCGGAAAGCGCGCGCTTCAGTTGCACGAAATGCCAATACTCCGCCGAGATGGCTTGCACGCGCTCGGCAGCGAGTTGCTCGACCAATTGACGTTCGCGAAAGCCGGCAAGCGCGTTGGCGCCGCGCAAGGACAAGAACAGCTGGGACATCGAGAAAGGGGCAACGAACGCCGCATGGCGCCCGGCGCGGGGCATCGGAACCCGGAATTCTAGGGAGCCCAACCACGGCCGCCGAATTCAGCGTCTCCTACGGAAACGCTGAATAAATCGCTGCACGGGCGAATCGCTGCGTTGCGCGGTGCCCGCTCCCTCGCCTATCTATTTGATATGTCTCAGTCGCTGCGCTTCGGTGCGCCTTGCCCTTCAACCCGCTCGCTGCTTTCTTCAGCGTTTCTTAGGAGATGTTGAGCCCTTCGATCATTCGGACACAGCCACAGCCCGCAGGGTCCTAGCTGCTGAAACCATGCGCTCGAGCGATGGAATCACCTCGCTCCATTGTCTGGTTTTCAGACCGCAGTCGGGGTTGACCCACAGTCGCCTGGCCGGTATGCGCTCAGCGGCCAGCGTCATCAGCTTGACCATGTGCTCCTCGCTCGGGATATTCGGCGAGTGGATGTCGTACACGCCCGGGCCGATCTCGTTCGGGTACTGGAAATCCTTGAGCGCGTCGAGCAGTTCCATGTCCGAGCGGCTGGTTTCGATGGTGATGACATCGGCGTCCATATTAGCGATGGACGAGATGATGTCATTGAACTCCGAATAGCACATATGGGTGTGGATCTGGGTTTCGTCGCGCACACCGTTGGCGCAGATGCGAAATGACTCAACGGCCCAATGCAAATAATCCTGCCATTGCGACTTGCGCAAAGGTAGGCCCTCGCGAAGCGCGGCTTCATCGATCTGAATCGCTCTCACGCCAGCCTTCTCCAGGTCCAGAACTTCCTGGCGAATGGCCAAAGCCAGCTGTTTGCAACTGACCTCGCGCGGCTGGTCGTCGCGCACGAATGACCAATTCAGCATGGTGACCGGGCCGGTCAACATGCCTTTCATCGGCTTGTCGGTCAGCGACTGAGCATAGGTGATCCAGTTCACCGTCATGGGTCTGGGTCGGCTGATGTCTCCAAACAGGATGGGGGGCTTCACGCAGCGAGAGCCATAACTCTGCACCCAGCCGAATTGGCTAAAGGCATAGCCCTCGAGCTGTTCGCCGAAATACTCCACCATGTCGTTTCGCTCGGCCTCGCCATGCACCAGCACGTCGAGGCCCAGCCGTTCCTGCTCACGTACGCAGCGCTCAATCTCCGCCCTTATCACGGCCTGGTAGCCTGCTTCGTCGAGCCGCCCGGACTTGTACTCGCTGCGGGTTTGTCTTATCTCTGCGGTCTGCGGGAAGGAGCCTATGGTGGTGGTGGGAAATAGCGGCAGCTTGAGGAGCGCTGCCTGCTTGGTGGCTCGCACGGCGTACGCGCTGTCGCGGCGTCCCAGGCTGGCGTCGATCTTCGCCACCGCCGCCTGCACCGCCGGGTTGTTCACGCGCGGCGAGTTTCGGCGCGCCGTCAACGCGGCCCGGTTGGCGTCCAGCTCTGCCTTCACCGAGCCACGCCCGTCACGTAATGCCTTGGCCAGAACCTGCAGTTCTTCGAGCTTTTGCCGTGCAAAAGCCAGCCAGGACTTGATCTCAGCGTCGAGCTTGACTTCACTCGACAGATCCACCGGCACGTGAAGAAGCGAGCAGGACGGTGCGATCCAAAGCCGGTCTCCCAGGCGATGGGCTATCGGCTCAAGCCAGTCGAGCACATCGTTCAGGTCGGTCTTCCAGATGTTGCGGCCATTGATGACTCCCAGCGACAGTACCTTGTCGCTTGCCAGCAGGTCGAGCAGCAGCAACACACCGTCGCGGTCGTTGACGGCATCGACGTGCAGGCCCGCAACCGGCAGGTTGGCGGCCACCAAGGCATTGTCCTGCAACTGACCGAAGTAGACAGCCAGAAGTATCTTCACGCGACAGGCCCTGAGCTGTTGGTAGGCAATGTCAAAGGCGTGACGCCAGCTTTCATCCAGCTCGGTCACCAGAATCGGTTCGTCGATCTGCACCCATTCCACGCCCTGGTCGGCCAAGGCATCGAGCAGCTCCGCGTAGACTGGCAACAGGCGGTCCAGCAGAGCGAGCTTGTTGGAACTGTCCTTGGCCTTGCCGATGGCAAGGTAGGTGACAGGACCGACGATGACCGGCTTGGCTTTCACGCCCAGCGCTTGGGCCTCCGCCAGCTGTTCCAGCAAGCGCGAGGCGTCGAGCTTGAAGGAGGTACTGGCCTTGAGCTCGGGCACGATGTAGTGGTAGTTAGTGTCAAACCACTTAGTCATCTCGCCCGCCACCACGCCGTCGTCGGCGTGCTTCTCGGAATTCGCGCCGCCGTGTTGACCTCCACAGCGGCTTTGGTCTTGCGACGACTTGGCCGAACGGCCGCGCGCCACGCGGAAGTAGTTATCCAGCACATCTCCCTGGTAGTCCCGCACGCGATCGGGCAGGTTGCCCAGCAGGAAGCTGGTGTCCAGAACGTGGTCGTAAAACGAGAAGTCGCCTACTGGCACCAGGTCGAGCGCGGATTGAGCCTGCCAATGGCGCTGACGCAATAGCGCGCTTAAGGCAAGGAGTTCATTGCGCGACGAATCGCCCTTCCAGTACGACTCCAGGGCAAACTTGAGCTCGCGCTTTGCGCCTATGCGTGGGAAACCCAGATTGTGCGTCGTGACCATGATTGAAATCTCTTGTCGGTGTCAGAAAAGGCGTCATGTTAGGGGCGCACAACAGTGAAGTAAAATGATAATTTCTAAATGATTAATGAATTGAACTCATAGATAAATGCTCGAGCGCATCCACCTTTCCATCGTCCAGGAGGTCGAGAAGCAAGGCTCATTGACGGCGGCGGCCGGCGTACTGCACGTCACGCAGTCGGCACTTAGCCACACCATGAAAAAGCTGGAGCAGCAGTTGGGCACCGAAGTTTGGCTGCGCGAAGGTCGCAGCCTGCGCCTGACGCAGGCGGGGCACTACCTGCTGGCGGTAGCGGATCGCGTTCTGCCCCAGCTCGAATTGGCCGAGGAACGCCTGCGGCAGTTCGCGCGCGGTGAGCGCGGCACGCTGCGCATCGGCATGGAATGCCACCCCTGCTACCAGTGGCTTCTCAGGATCGTGTCGCCCTATCTGGCGGCCTGGCCCGATGTGGACGTGGACGTGAAGCAGAAATTTCAGTTCGGCGGAATCGGTGCGCTGTTCGGCTACGAGATCGATCTGTTGGTTACGCCCGATCCGCTACTCAAGCCCGGCCTGCATTTCGAGCCGGTGTTTGACTACGAGCAGGTGCTGCTGGTGGGCACCCAGCACCCGCTTGCGCGACAGGCTTTCATCAAGCCCGCGCAGTTGGCCAACGAGACGCTGATCACCTACCCGGTGAGCATCGAGCGGCTGGACATCTACACCAAGTTCCTGATGCCCTCGGCCGTTACACCCCGACGCCACAAAGTCATCGAGACCACCGATATCCTGGTGCAGATGGTGGCCAGCGGCCGCGGTGTAGCCGCGCTGCCCCGCTGGCTGGCCGAGGAGTATGCTCAAAAGACCGACGTGACTGCCGTGCGCCTAGGGGCCAGGGGCATCCCCAAGCAGATTTTCTTGGGCGCACGCGAGGCCGATCTGAAAATCGACTACCTGCGGGCCTTTATCTCAACGGCCGCCTGCCTCAGGGACGGGTGAGTCGCGCGCCGCTGCCGGCCGGCGGCCGGTTCTGCATCGAGTCGCCGACGCTCACATTTGTTGAGCGAATCGACGAGGTTCGCCATGCTGCACGTCAGCGCCGGCGTAAATCTGATTCCCGGCGCAGCTTGTCGCGGAAGTAAATCTGGGCCGCTCGGGCACGCTGAATCGCGCTATTCACACGCGCCGAGCGTGGGCTGGCATCGATGCCGAAGTGTTTACGGTCGTGAACATTTCCGTATGAAGCCCGACGCTGCGGCCGCTACTGTTCACTCACCTCCAAACGAGTGACCTTCACGCCATACGCATGCATCCGTCCGTACTTTCGAACGCCTCACCCGGGCTGTCGTTCGTGCCAGCCACACCGCAGAGCCCCTGGCAGGTGTATCTGCAGCAAGTTGACCGCGTGACGCCTCACCTCGGCCATCTCGCCCGCTGGGTGGAAACGCTGAAACGCTGCAAGCGCGTTCTTGCCGTCGACATTCCAATCCAGAAGGACGATGGCACCGTCGCGCACTTCGAGGGCTATCGCGTTCAGCACAACCTCTCGCGTGGCCCCGGCAAGGGCGGCGTCCGCTTCCATCCCGCCGTCACGATCGACGAGGTCATGGCCCTCGCCGCCTGGATGACCATCAAGAACGCCGCCGTGAACCTGCCTTACGGTGGCGCAAAGGGCGGCATCCGGGTCGATCCGGCAATGCTCACACGCCCCGAACTGGAACGGCTGACGCGCCGCTACACGAGCGAAATCGGCTTGATCATCGGGCCGGACAAGGACATTCCGGCCCCCGACGTCAACACCAACGACCAGATCATGGCGTGGATGATGGACACCTACTCGATGAACGTCGGCGCAACTGCAACCGGCGTGGTCACCGGCAAGCCGATCGCTCTCGGTGGCTCGCTCGGTCGCCGCGAGGCCACCGGTCGGGGCGTCTATATCGTGGCCCGGGAAACGGCCCGCGCACACGGCTTCGACCTTGCCGGCAGCCGCATCGTTGTTCAGGGGTTCGGCAACGTTGGCGGGATTGCTGCCCGGCTCTTCGAGGCAGCCGGCGCGAAGGTGATTGGCCTGCAGGACGCGAGTGGCTCCGTCATGAATCAAGCCGGCCTTCCGATCGAACGCCTGGAAGCCCACGTCGCCCGCGGCGGCCGGCTGATCGACGCACCGGACGCCACTCCAATCTCGGAGGATGACTTCTGGGGGCTACGCAGCGATGTCTTTGTGCCGGCGGCGCTGGAGAACCAGGTCACGGCGGAGCGTGCCCGCGTGCTCTCCACCCGCATGATCGTCGAGGGCGCCAACGGACCAACCACCCCCCAGGCTGACGACATCCTGGCTGAACGCGGCATCGTCGTGGTGCCCGACGTCATTGCCAACGCGGGCGGTGTGACCGTCAGCTATTTTGAGTGGGTACAGGACTTTTCGAGCTTCTTCTGGACCGAGGCCGAGATCAACGACCGCCTCGAGCGCATCATGGTGGACGCCCTGCGGGCCGTGGTCCACACGGCCGACAAACACAGGGTGTCCCTACGCACCGCCGCCTTCATCATCGCCTGCACCCGCGTGCTGGCGGCGAGAGAACTGCGGGGTCTCTACCCCTGAGGAAACGCTGAGGAAAGTCGGGAGCGGGATGAAGCGCAAGGCGCGCGGAGCGCAGCGACTCGCCCACGCAGCAATCTGTTCAGCGTTTCCCTGGCAGTCCGTAGGAATACATCGGCCCGCAAACCGGGAGCCGCCTTCAGACTGCGGATCGTACCGTGGCCGCGACCGGTCGACGTTCGCCTCTTCCAGCGCTGCCCGCGGCCGCTGCTGAGCGGCCGCGCCGACCACCACTGCCGGTTCGCCACTGCGCGTCCCGGGCATCGCTCGCGGGCGCGGGCGGTTCGGCCATCCGCGCGGGGTCGAAGTCGGGCACGATTACGCGGGTGATGGTCTGCCGCGTGAAGCGCTCGATGTCGCGCAGCAGCGGCTGTTCGTCCTGACTGACCAGGGACAAGGCCTGCCCGGTTGCCCCGGCACGACCCGTCCGTCCAATGCGATGAACGTAGTCCTCGGGCACATTTGGCAGTTCGAAATTGACCACCTGCGGCAGTTGGTCGATGTCGATGCCGCGGGCAGCGATATCGGTCGCCACCAGCACCTGAACGCTACCGGACTTGAATTCCGACAAGGCCCGAGTGCGGGCGCTCTGGCTCTTGTTACCGTGGATGGCCGCCGACGGGATGCCGGCCTTGGTCAACTGCTCGGCAAGGCGATTGGCGCCGTGCTTCATACGCGTAAAGACGAGCACTTGCCACCACTGCCGCTCGCGTATCAGGTGAATCAGCATCCGCGTCTTGACGGCCTTCTCGACCTCGATGACCGATTGCTCCACCACCTCGACCGTCGTATTCCTGCGAGCGACCTCCACCGTGCGGGGATGGTCGAGCAGACGGTCGGCGAGCGCCTTGATTTCGTCAGGGAAGGTCGCACTGAAGAGCAGGTTCTGTCGCTTCGGCGGCAGCAGAGCGAGCACTTTGCGGATGTCATGGATGAAGCCCATGTCGAGCATCCTATCGGCCTCGTCGAGAATGAATATCTCCACACCGGCCAGGTCGATTGCGCGCTGATTGGCGAGATCGAGCAAGCGTCCCGGGGTGGCCACGACGATGTCGACGCCGCGGCGAAGCGCCTCGATCTGAGGCTGAATGCCGACGCCGCCGAAGATGACGGCGCTGGACAGCGGCAAATGATGCCCATAGGCCCGCACACTGTCGCCAACTTGAGCCGCCAGTTCACGCGTAGGCGTCAGAATCAGTGCCCGCAATCCGCGCGGCGCAGCACGTCGCCCTGCTTCACGGCTTTGCATCAACCGATGCAGCATCGGCAAAACGAAGCCGGCTGTCTTTCCAGTACCGGTCTGGGCGCCGCCAAGCAGGTCGCCGCCCTGCAGAATCACCGGAATGGCCTGCTGCTGGATTGGTGTTGGTACCTGATAGCCCTGCTCCTGGACGGCTCGCACGATCTCGGCCCGCAGTCCAAGCGCCGCAAAGACACTGCCGCCGCCCGCGTCCGCAACGGAAGCGGCGCAAGTCTCACCGGTGGCGCTGTCGTGCGCGCCTGCCTGCGGTTGTCGTTCCGGCTGGAGCGACAATGCCGCTTCGACTGGCGGCGATTCAGGCATCCCGACTGAATCCATGGACGCCGGCCGTGGAGGCGCCAGAAACAAAGCCGCGCGTGGCGATGAGGCACGAACGAGAGGGGGCATCGAGGCTGGATCGCCACGGTGGCGACGCACGTCGGCATGCTGCAATGGCCTGCGCGCATGCGCTGCCGCTGGATGGCTTGCGCGCGGGAGCGGCGAGCGGGGATGGCGGGCGCCACCGTTGCGGCCATTGCGACCGCCTTTGGATGAATTCATTGAACGAAATTGACGCTGATTGGAAAGCACGACCGGGAACCGGTCGCGTCGCTTGGATGCCGTGCGGGTGGCCAGGCAGGAGTCGTCTCCGTTTGGCTGGAGCTTCGGCAACGCCCGGTCACTGACACCAGCCGACGGGATTAGGCCCTCGTTGCCGGTCAGGCCGCGAACGGCCAGTCGGCAGCGACGCTCACCCGAACTACGCAGGCCAGACCCTTCGGACAACCGCCCGCCTCGGCAGTACTGAAACGTGGGAGTGTGACTCGCTGCTACGTCCGCACACGGACGGCTCCGTGGCGAAGGACGCACGTTTGATCGGCCGTGCGTCGGCCGCATAGGGTCGCCGGCTGCCCGACACGACCTTGATCGTGGCGGCGCTTTGGCACTCGCATCACGGATTGTAGGTGATCGCGGGTGTGAGCCTCCGAGCGGCGCGCGCCGGCGTAGCGCGCGGCTTCAGGTCGAGTCGTCAGGTCGCCTCGGACAGCGCCAGACTGGCAATCATCAGACTTGGGTCCTCCGGATCCGCTGCGATCGCAAAACCGAGCGACTGACAGAAGGCGATCATCGGCAGGTTTTCTGCGAGCACGCTGCCAATCATCGTCCGATACGAACGTGCCTGCGCCGCCTTGATCAGCGCCTGCATCAGCAAGCGCCCCAGGCCACTGCGCTGCATCCATTCGCCGACCACGATCGCGAACTCGCACTCTGCCTCGGGGCCCGAAGGCGTAATCCGGGCCACGGCACAAAAGCGCTGTCCACTCGGCACGGTCTCGACTGCAACGAGCGCCAGTTCGTAGCGGTAGTCGATCTGTGTGAACCGTTCGATCATCGCGGGCGTAAGCTCGCGCACGTTCATCATGAAGCGGAAGTAACGCGTCTCGGGAGCAAGCGCGGCCACGAAAGCGCGTTCCAGGTCGGCATCATCGGGACGGATCGGCCGCACTTCGACCCGACGTCCGTCGCGAAGCGCGAGGATCGACTCGAGGTCGGCTGGATAGGGATGAATGGCCAGATGGTCATACGAGCGCCCGACGCGGCGATGAAGCGCCGAAGCTCGGGGGTGGAGCACGATGCGCGCATCGGCGATGCGTACGCCATCCGTATCGGCGAGCACCGGATTCAGATCGCATGCGACAACCTCCGGACACTCGCAGGCCAATGCCGACAGCCGCTCGAGCAGGATCTCGACGGCCTCCATCGAGACGGCGGGCAGATCGGCGTACCGAGCGAGCAGCCGATGCACGCGCGTGCGCTCGAGCCAGTGACGTATCAGCACTCGGTTGACCGGCGGCAACTCGAAGGCGACGTCATCGACGCGCTCGACCGCCGCGCCGCCGGCGCCGAACAACAGCACACTGCCGAACACCGGATCAGACGCGAGACCGGCGTAGAGCTCCCGCTGACTCCGCCGGCGAACGAACGGCTGCACGGTCACTCCGGCAAGGCGTGCCGCCGGCGCCCAGCGCAGTACGTTCGCGTGCAGCCGTCGCCATGCGGCGCGAACGTCGGCCGCTGAGTGCAGGTCGAGTTCGACCCCGCCTACGTCGCTTTTGCTGCCGATATCCGGTGACACCACCTTGAGGACGACCGGGTAGCCGATGGCATCCGCTGCTGCAACCGCCTCGGACGGTCGTCGGACCATCGGCGAAGAAACCATCGCAAGACCGAAGCACGACAGGAACTCCTGCGCCTCGTGCGCATGGAACCGGACGCGTCCGTCGTTCCAGACCGACTCCATGCATTGGCGCGCCCGCTCGACATCGGGCCGGAAGGCATCGCTACGCCGCGCCGGCACCTCACGCAGGATCGCCTGATGCGTTGCATAGGAATCCATGGTGGCCATCGCTTCGATTGCATGATCGACTGTGAGGAACTGCGCCACCTGCGCCTGATCGAGAATGCTTCTCGCCCCGACCACACTGCCCCCGCCGCCAAAGACGACCACAATGGCCTTGTCGGTCGTTTCAGCGACGCGCACGATCGTCCGGGCAAGCTCTTCGGCTGCCAGCATCGGTTGCGGCGCATGCAGAACCAGCACGGCGTCGACGCCGGCATCAGCCGAGACGAGCTGCAGGGCGCGTTCGTAACGCTCGGCGGTGGCATCGCCTGCGAGATCGACCGGATTGGCAACCGCCGCATAGCCTGGCAGGGCGCGGCGCAAATCGAGCGTCGTATCCTCGGCCAGTGAAGCACATTCCAGCCCGCGTGCAGCCATGGCATCCTGCGCAACGACCCCGGGCCCGCGTCCATTGGTGACCACGGCCACGCGCCGGTAGCGGCGACGACCGCGTCCCGACAGAAGGCGCGCACAACCCACCATGTGCGTCACCGTTGCAGCGCGCACGGCCCCGGCGCGACGGATCGCGGCATCGACGATGCGATCGTGGCGCGCGAGTGCCGTGGCGTGGGTGCCGTCGGGGATGCGATAGAGATCCCGATGATCCGACTTCATGACCACGACAGGCTTCATGCGTGCCAGCTGGCGCACGCTGGACATGAAAGCGTGCGCGTCGCGGATATGCTCGATATAGACAAGAACTTCGCGCGTCGACGCATCGAAAGCGAAGTAGTCGAGCAGTTCGCCGACATCCAGGTCGGCCGCCTCGCCGGTGGCCAGCATGCTGGCGAACCGGATCGACGTGCCGCGGGCAAAGTCCCGCAGCACCGACAGCCATGCGCCGGATTGCGAAAGCACGCTGGTCGAACCGCTTTCCAAGGCGGCCAGTGCGTCAATTGCCGATCCGTGGGCGGATGCGTCGAAACCGCTCGCAGTCCGCAACGGTCCGCGCGCGCCTGGCCCGACGAGCCGAACTCCCGCCTGCCGCGCCGCACGCAGGATGCGCTCCACGACCTCTCGTTCACCATCCGCGCGCGAGAACACGATCGCAAACCGGCAACCTGCTCGGCCGCAGTCCCGGACGACGCCCTCAACCGCCGTCATCGGTGTGGCAATCAGGGCTAAATCCGGCACCTCAGGCAGATCGGACACCGTCGGATGGCAGGGATGCTCCCCGATGGTCCGCAGGCGAGGATTGACCGCCAACGCTCGGCCGCAAAAGCGGAGCCGGGGAGCGCCGTCTGCCAGCCCGGGCACCTCGGCCGCGTGCGCGGGCAGGGTCAGTGCCTGCCAGAGCGCCGAGCCGAGCGATCCCGGCCGATCGGACGCACCGACGACCGCGACGACGCGCGGATCGAAAACGCGCGATAGCCGATGCTCAGGCATTCGACCAGCGGCGCGCCGCGAGGTCGTCACTCTCGCGAGCCTCGACCCAACGCTCACCCTGCGGCGTGGTCTCACGCTTCCAGAACGGCGCCTGAGTCTTCAGATAGTCCATCACGAATTCGCAGGCAGCGAAGGCATCACCACGATGCGCTGAAGTGACGACGACGAGCACGATCTGGTCGAGTGGCTGCAAAGGGCCGACCCGATGAACGATCAGCACATCGAAAATGCGCCAGCGATCGCATGCCTGCCCCGCAATGCCCAAGAGCGCTTTCTCGGTCATGCCGGGATAGTGTTCGAGCACCATCTGGGAGACGTTCTCCCCGTCGTTCACATCACGAACGCAACCAATGAAGCTGGCCACCGCGCCAATTGCCGGGTTGGCGCCGCGCAGGCGGGCAACCTCGGCGCCAACGTCGAAGTCATCCGGGGCGACACGCACTTCGACCGTCATGCCTCAGCCTCCGGTCACCGGCGGAAAAATGGCCACCTCATCGCCATCGCGAAGCCGCCGTTCGAACTCGGAAGGCTGCACTTGTTGATGGTTGACTGCCACCCCGAACGGGCGTCCGGCCGCCAGTTCCATCGCGCCGACGTCATCACGTCCGCGCAGGTATGTCAACAGATCGCCCACGGTAATCACCTCAGGCGACAGCATCAGGCGCTCCTCGCTGCGACCGAAGCGCTCGCGCAGACGGGCAAAGAAGACCAGGCGGATGCAGGTGGACACGGGTCGGACGGTAGAGCGAGGACGACGAAGCGTGAGTTTAGGCAAACGCGTTTCCCTTTCATTGCCGGCGCGGCACTCGGCGTGTCCCGCATCGGACACGCGATAATGTTTGCCTTGCGAGATGAAAGACTCCGCGCACCATCGACGGGCGCGGTCCGCGAAGCCCCGGATGGAGGTCGAATGCCGGTGAAGACAATGACGGACCAGGTGGTCCCCACTGAGCGCGAGGGGCCGGAGACTCCCGTCAGCGAGCGGATAAGGGCCCGAATCGTAGCCTCGGGCCAGCGGTTCCATGCCAATGACAACATCAGCGCGTTCGTCGAACCAGGCGAACTCTCGGAGCTGCAGGACGAAGTCGAGGCGCGTCTGCGCGACCTGCTGCGCAGCATGGTGATCGATTTCGCGAGCGATCACAACACCCAGGACACGGCGCGACGTGTGGCCAAGATGTACCTGCACGAGGTGTTTCGTGGGCGCTATTACGCCGCACCTTCGGTCACCGAGTTTCCGAACATCGAACAGTTGAACGAACTGATGATCGTCGGTCCGATCACGATCCGTTCGGCGTGCTCGCACCACTTCTGCCCCATCATCGGCCGGGTGTGGATCGGCGTCATGCCCAACCAGCATTCCAATTTGATTGGCTTGTCGAAGTATGTTCGGCTCGCCGACTGGGTCATGTCACGGCCGCAAATCCAGGAAGAGGCCGTGACGCAGCTTGCGAACCTCCTGCAGGAGAAGATCCAACCCGACGGCCTGGCCGTCGTGATGGAAGCCGACCACTTCTGCATGCACTGGCGCGGCGTCAAGGACATGGATTCGAAGATGATCAACAGCGTCATGCGCGGATCATTTCTGAAGGATCCCAATCTGCGCCGCGAATTCCTCGCCTTGGTCGACAGCCGTAAATCCTGACCCCCCAACCGACTCTGCCGCACGCCGCCATGCTCGTCCGCCTCGTCTACGCCAGCCGCGCCTCCTCGGTGCTCACACCTGCATCGTTCGATGAAATCCTGGCTGTCTCGCGGCGTAACAACCCCGCAGCCGGCATCACCGGTGTGCTTTGCACGAACGGCTACGTATTTCTTCAGATGCTGGAGGGCGGCCGCAAGGAGGTCAACGAGACCTACCTGCGCATTGCCCGCGATTCGCGGCACCACGACGTCCAGATTCTGCATTTCGAGGAAATCGCCCAGCGAAAGTTTGCCGTCTGGTCGATGGGCAAGGTCACCTTCGACCGCGTCAACGCGGCCATCCTGCTCAAGTATTCGGCCAAGACGACGTTGGATCCGTACGCAGTGGCCGGCCCAGTCTCGGTCGCTCTGCTCGAGGACTTGATGCAGACGGCCAATATTGCCTGACGCCTGCGGCACGACCAGCCGCCGCCGATCAGCTCCGGCGACCTTCGTCCTTCATGGCCTCGAGCTTCCGCAGGTCGATGCGGGAAAGGAGCGCGCGCGCCTGCTCGACCGCAAGCCCCCTGGTCTCGATCTCGACCAGAAAGCGACCGCCGACGACCGTCTGCAACTCGGCCACCTGGCCGTCCTTGCGCCAAGACTCGCGAATGCGACGTCCGTCAACGGTCGCGGTCCTTTCGAAGCCGGCGGACGAGTCCTTGTCGACATCGACGCCAATCCACGCATGGGCCAGCGCGAAAGGGCCACTCAGTGTTCCCGGATCGGTAATCTTGAGGCGGACACGGCGCGAACGATCGTCCGAGGCGAACTGCCTCGAAGCTTCGGAGATCGCGATACCAAACGCGCTATTGCGCTCGCCCGCGTCATCACGAACGGCGAGTCCAGGCAGTTCGGTGGGCAAGACTTCGCGAAGCCGCCGGAAATCGACAGGATCATGGCTGGACATCCCTGCGGCGCCCGTCGCAGCCGTCGCCAGCGAGCCAAGCGCCCTCATCGCCTCGCCGGCGGCAGTCGCGGCATCGGCGCCGCCCTTGGTTGCGGCCGCCTCCATCTTTTTACCCGCCTCTTCCAGCCGCTTGGCCGCCTGCTCGAGCTCCTTCTGCGCAGCAACGCGAGCGACCTGTTCCGGCGAAGGACCGCAGGCGGCGAGAAAGCTCACGGCGACGGCGGCCGCGAGCGAGGTTGGTTTGGACGAAATCAGCATAGAGCCTCCCGGCGTGAAGTGCGAACGGACGGCGCCCGGCGTCGAGACCAACAGGTCATCGAAAAACGACTGCGTCGGGTCATCTGCCGTGTTGCGCGCTGTTGGTTTGGGCACGCCTGCCTTTCGGTAGGCTTAACAGGCCGTTGAAAAACTGCTGCGGTGGGCCATCTGCTGTGTTGCACGGTGTTGGCTCCGGCCGCTTCGCTTCACATCGGCCTCAACGATGTGAGCCTTCGCCGAAACTTCGTTTTGGCTTGCGCCGCAACTGCGTTGTCGCTCCCTTGCCTATCTATTTGATGTCTCGGTCGCTGCGCTTCGGTGCGCCTCGCATCTGGCCATCCTCGCTACGTCTTTCAACAGCCCGCCAAGGGCCGCGGCCGGAACCGGCCCCATCCCCTGCTTGCATGGACGCATCAGCGGGATGAGGAGCGACACGCGCAGACGATCTCAGCCGGTGCCGCCGACGGTCAGCCCCTCGATGCGGAGCGTTGGTTGGCCGATGCCTACGGGAAGACTCTGACCTTCCTTGCCGCAAACACCGACCCCCTCGTCGAGTCGCATGTCGTTGCCGATCAGGGTGACGCGGGTCAGAGCGTCCGGACCGTTGCCGATCAGGGTGGCTCCCTTGATCGGATAGGTCAGGCGTCCCTTCTCGATCTTCCACGCCTCGTCCATGCTGAAGGTGAACTTGCCGCTGGTGATATCGACTTGGCCGCCGCCGAAGTTGACGGCATAGATTCCATCGTCGACGCTGGCGATGACCTCGGTTGGATCGAGCCCGCCGCCGAGCATATAGGTGTTGGTCATGCGAGGCATTGGCAGATGGGCGTAGCTCTCGCGGCGGCCGTTGCCGGTCGGGGCCATGCCCATCAGCCTCGCATTGAGCGTGTCCTGCATGTAGCCCTTGAGAATCCCGTCCTCGATCAGAACGGTTGCCGAGGTCGGCGTGCCCTCGTCGTCGACGCTCAGCGAGCCGCGGCGTTCGCGCAGGGTACCGTCATCCAGCACTGTGACGCCCGGCGCCGCCACCCGCTCTCCAATGCGTCCGCTGAACGCCGACGCCCCCTTGCGGTTGAAGTCGCCTTCCAATCCATGCCCGACGGCTTCATGCAGAAGAACGCCGGGCCAACCGGGCCCGAGCACGACCGGCATCACTCCGGCCGGCGCCGGACGTGCCTCGAGGTTCAGTAGCGCCGTGTCCACCGCGGCCTCGGCATGCCGGCGCAACCAGGCATCGTCGAAACGGTCGAGACCGTAGCGGCCGCCACCTCCGGAGCGTCCCTGCTCACGGCGCCCCGCCTGTTCAGCGATTACGGTCACCATAAGCCGGGACAAGGGGCGGACGTCGGCCGCCACCACGCCATCGGTCCGGACCACCAGCATCACCACGCGTTCGACCGCCAGGCCCACCATCACCTGCGTCACACGAGGATCGCGACCACGGGCGAGTTGCTCCACGCGGGCAAGCAATGCGACTTTTTCGGGATCCGGCAGGCTGGCCAGCGGGTCATCGCCGCCATAGAGACTTGGGCGGTCGACCGCCTGGTCGAGCGCGACGGTTCGACTCTGGCCGCCGGCCCCGATGGCAGCGACGGTCCGCAGAGCGCGCTCGATCGATGGGCGCGTCAGATCCCCGGTGTAGGCGAACGCCGTCTGCTCCCCGACGATTGCCCGCGCCCCGACCCCCTGCTCGATCGAGAACGTGCCCGACTTGACGATACCCTCTTCCAGCGACCAGCTCTCGCTCTGGCGATGCTCGAAATACAGTTCACCGTAGTCTGCGCGGTCGCCAAGGATCGATCCCAGGCTGTCGGCGGCCCCGTCGAGGCTCAATCCGGCCGGCAGCAAAAGCTGCGCACGAGCAGTCGAAAGCGCATCGAGAGTGGTAGGCATAGGTCTGCGCCCATCGCCGGAACGTTACACGCAGCCGCACTGGCGCGCCCCGTCCGGCGGTAGATCGATAAGGCGCTGGATGGTAGCAAAGGCGCACGCTCGGCCGGTCGGAACAGCCTGGCCCGGTGTCGGCGCGGGCGGTACGCGCGGCACAGTCCGGCCCGGAACTCGGCCGGCTTGCAGAAGTCGAAGCAAGGGACCGTTTTCCATGCCGGGGCCCCATGTTTACGCCCGTTTCGCACCGCGCTGACATCGACCGAACCCCGTCATTTCGCCACGCAATCGTCGCGGCACTCGTCACTCTCGCGTTAGCCGGATGCGCAACGCTCGCGCCAAGCGCCGAACGCATTGGACTCGACCAAGTCGTGGCGCGTTCGAAGGCGGGCGAAAGCGCCGATTCACTCGTGGCCGCACTGCGTACCCAAGGCACCGCGTATGGTCTGTCTGGTTCCGACTTCGCGCGTCTGCGCGCAAATGGCGTTCCCGACCTGGTGCTCGACGAACTGCAGCGGCTTGAGATCGCCGCGGCAGAAGATCGCGAGCGCCTGCGCCGGTGGGAGCCACCGTGGCCCTATCGCCCTTGGTGGTTTGGCCCTCACTATGTTGTCGTCAAGCCGCGACCGAAGCCGCCCTGATCCCCGCGCTCTGTCGCGCCGGCGCCATCCGCTGCCTACAATGGCCAGATGGCAAGCCGCAAATACTTCGGAACCGACGGGGTGCGCGGGGAAGTCGGATGTGAGCCCATCACGCCTGACTTCGTGCTCCGGCTCGGCCATGCGACGGGGCGCGTACTGCGCGATGCGCACAGGGGGGCCGGCCGACCGGCGGTTTGCATCGGCAAAGACACCCGCATTTCCGGTTACATGCTCGAGGCCGCGCTCGAAGCGGGGCTGTCCTCGGCCGGCGTCGACGTGGTGCTGACCGGCCCGCTGCCGACACCTGCCATCGCCTACATCACCCGCGCGCTTCGGCTAGATGCCGGCCTGGTGATTTCCGCCTCGCACAACCCCTTCAAGGACAACGGCATCAAATTCTTCGACGCCGACGGGGACAAGCTGTCCGACGCGGCGGAGCTCGCCATCGAGCGCGAGTTCGCCGCCGGCGTCCGCTGTGTCGGGTCGGGAGAACTGGGTCGAGCCCGCCGCCTCAACGACGCGGTCGGACGCTATGTGGAGTTCTGCAAACGCGCCCTACCCTCGCACCTCACGCTGCGCGGGCTCCGGGTGGTCGTCGACTGTGCCCACGGCGCGGCCTATCAGGCGACACCGGCCGTGTTCCACGAACTCGGCGCCGAAGTGATCAAGGTCGGTTGTGCGCCGGACGGTCTAAACATCAACGCGGGCGTCGGCGCGACCCATCCCAGTCATCTTCGCGAGCAGGTTCTGCAGCACCAGGCCGATATCGGTATCGCCGTCGACGGTGACGCGGATCGGCTTTTGATGGCCGACCGCGACGGGCGTCTGTACGATGGCGATCAACTGGTCTTCGTGATCGCCCGCCACCGGCACCGCCATCACGAACTGGTCGGCGGCGTGGTCGGAACGCAAATGACCAACTTCGGACTCGAAAGCGCCTTCCACCGCCGCGATATCCCATTTGCGCGCGCCAAGGTCGGTGACCGGTACGTCCTCGAACTGCTGCGCCAGAAAGGATGGCGGGTAGGCGGGGAGAACTCCGGCCACATTCTCTGTCTCGATCGCCACACCACGGGCGATGCCACGCTCGCCGCACTGGAGGTCCTGCGCGCGCTGGTGGAGGCCGGCGAGACGCTCGCGGAGGCTTCGGCCGAAGTTCAATTGCTGCCGCAGTCGCTGGTCAATGTACGGATCGAACGCAGCAGCGGTTGGATCGAAGCACCCGCCGTCGCGGCCGCCCGGGACTCGTGGGAGAAACGGCTCAGCGGCCGTGGCCGCATTCTGTTGCGACCTTCCGGCACCGAACCGTTCGTTCGGGTGATGGTCGAGGCCGATGACGCGGCTCTGGCAGACACCGCTGCACGCGAGATTGCCGCCGTCGTTCAGTCGGCAGCCACGATCGCTATCTGATCCGCCTCAGAATCTCGATTGCCGCCTGATGCTCCTCACGCCGCGCCCAGTCGAGCGGCGTCTCACCCTTCTCGTTGCGAATGGTTGGGCTGGCGCCGTACTCGAGCAGGACGTTGAGCGCCTCGGTCTTGTTCTCACGTGCGGCCATGTGCAGGGCGGTCACACCATTGGGTGACTGCGCGTTCGGGTCGGCCCCCTGATCGAGCAGATATTTCACGATGTTTGCATGCCCTGCGACGGCGGCATAGTGCAGCGCGGTCCAGCCAGGATTGTTGATGTCGCCACCGCGCTGGCGGAGGAGGCGAACGACCGGCTCGTGGCCCTGAATGGCCGCCATCATCAGGGCCGAATCGCCCCATTTGTTGCGCGCATTGATGCGCGCGCCGGCGTCGATCAGGACACGCACCGTTGGCAAGTGGCCCATGCGTGATGCCACCTGCAGCGCCGTGTCGCCCCGCTCGTCGGTCGAATCCGGCTTCACGCCACGCAGGAGCAAATTGCGAACCGCCGACTCGCGCTCGAGTTCGATCATCTTGAACAGTTCCCGCACGTCCGGCGCGATAACCGGCGTCGGCTCCATTCGGATCTGCGCGGCAGTCTCCGCAGGCAGCATCGCCGACTGAAGCATGATGACGAGGCCGGCGACCGAAGCGATCCACGGCCGAGACAGCAAAGATTTCATGCGGGTACCTTGAAAAGTTGATGGAAGTTCTTGGTGGTGGCTCGAGCGATCGTCTCCACGTCACACCCGCGCAAACGGGCGATCGCTTCGGCGACGTACGGCACGAAGGCCGGTTCGTTACGCTTGCCGCGATGCGGAACCGGCGCGAGATAGGGTGAGTCGGTCTCGATCAGCATACGGTCGAGCGGCACGCGTCGCGCCACTTCGTGCAGCGCATGCGCGTTCTTGAAGCTCACGATGCCGGAGAACGAAATGTAGAAGCCGAGCGCCATCGCCTGTTCGGCGACCTGCCAAGACTCGGTGAAGCAGTGCATGACGCCGCCGACTTCGGCCGCACCCTCCTCTTCGAGGATGCGCAGCGTGTCCTCGGCTGCCGCGCGGGTGTGCACGATGAGGGGCAGGCCCGCGATGCGCGCAGCGCGGATATGCGTGCGGAAACGGTCGCGCTGCCAGCCGAGATCGCCTTCGAGCCGGTAGTAATCCAGACCGGTCTCTCCGATCGCAACCACTTTAGGCAAACGGGCGCGTGTCACAAGATCCTCCACCTCGGGTTCCGCGGCTAGCGGATAGTCCGGGTGGATACCGACGGTCGCGTAGAGGTTGTCATGCACGAGCGCCAGCGCATGGACGCGCGGCCAATCCTCGAGTGTCACCGAGATACACAGCGCGTGCGTCACCCTGGCGCGTTGCATTCGTTCCAGCAGCGAACCGATCTCGTCCGAGAAGTCCGGAAAGTCGATGTGGCAGTGAGAATCGACGAACATGGTCATGGGTGCCGTTGACCTGCCAGGCGTGGCAGGTTTGCGCCTGCGACCATCTACATGGTGTGCGTCGGGCGCGACGACGCAAGCAGGCCTCCAAGGAGGCCTTCGATCCGGCTCTTGGCCGCGTTGCCTGTCTCGTCGCGACTGAACTGAACACCGATGCCCTGCGCACGCGCACCCTGGATGCCCGGCGGCGTGATCCAGATCACCTTGCCTTGAACGGCAATCCGATTCGGATCATCCATCAGCGTCAGCAGCATGAACACCTCGTCGCCGAGTTTGTACGGCCTGGAGGTCGGAACGAAGATGCCGCCCCCCTCGACCCAGGGGATGTAGGCGGCGTAGAGCGCGGTACGTTCGCGAATGTGCAGCGACAGTACGCCAGAGCGCATCGCGGGAGAACCGGTGATGTCAGACATGGGGCAGGAATTGCAACCGGTGGTTCAACGCTTCGGGTCGTCAGCGCGAAAAGACGGCGCGAAACTCGAGCAGTATGACCTCGACCTGCAATCGGGCCGACAACGTGGTGTCTGGCATCGAGAGCGTCCGGAGGATGCGCCGATGATAGCGCAGGGCTTCGGCCGGATGCAGCGTCGGCGCAACGGCTTGCAGTGTCGCGGCAGGAATCAGGCGCGTGGCGACGCCGGCGCGGAAACGTGACCAGTCCGTCAGCCACAGCAGCAGCCAGCGAAGCAGCGCAACGAAACGCTCGCGGCGGTCCGCTCTGGCACCGCTTTCCACCCACTGCCCCCAAGCGAGCGCAGGCAGGCGCGATGGTTGCGACAGCTCGTCGAAGAAGCGGGCCCGAATCGGCGCGAGCGCCGCGCCTTCTGCCAACTCCCGGGCAGCCGCTAGCGGCGCGCCGGCATGGATACGGAGTGCCTCATCAATGGCCGCTGCGTCGGCGCCGCAGGCAGCGAGGTACTGCCGCGCCTCGGCGAGGGCGGGACGCGGCAAGGGCAACCTTAGCGCTCGCGAGCGAAGTGTGGGGAGGATGCGCGCAGGTCGCTCGGAGAGCAGCAGCCATCGCGTGAGCGCCGGCGGCTCCTCAACTGCCTTCAGAATCGCATTGCCGCTCTCGGTGGTCAACGCATCCGCCGGATCGACCAGCACGACGCGCCCGCGCGCGGACTCGCCGGAGAGCTGCGCGAAGTCGATTGCGGAGCGGGCGGCCTGCACCTTGATGGTCGGCAGGCGAAGGGTTTCCTCATCGCTTTCGTCGAGACTGACGATCCGGCAATCCGGGTGCACCCCGCCCAAGAACCAGCCACAGCTTGAACAAGCGCCGCATCCACGTCCCTGCTGTGGTCGCTCGCAAAGTAGAGCTTGCGCCAGCGCGCGCCCGGCTTCGCGGAGCCCGTCACCAGCTCGTCCGGTGAGTAGCCAGGCATGATGCTTGCCGGCGACGAGTGGGGCCACGCGAGCAAGCCACTCCGTAAGCCACGGCAGCGATGTCATCACCGTTTCCATTCGTCTGCCTAGGCCGGCGAAGCGAGCCGAGCCACCAGCTCACCCACCCGGGATTCGATGGTGGTCGCGACGACGCTCTTGGCGAGCGTTGCATCGAGGACGCAGAAGCGTTCCGGCTCGCGCGCGGCCTGTTCGAGATAGGCGTTGCGCACCCGTTCGTGGAACGTCTGCGCCTCCCTCTCGAAACGATCGAGCCGATCCCGGTCCGAAATGCGTGCTTGCGCTGCTGCGGGCGACAGGTCGAACAGGAACGTGAGCACCGGAGCAAAGTCTGGATGCACCCAGGCCGCCAGCGCGTCAATGGCCGTCATGCCAAGACCGCGTCCCGCCCCCTGGTAGGCACGCGTGGCGTCGGTGAAACGGTCGCACAGTACCCACTCACCGCGCGCGAGCGCCGGCCAGACGACCTCCTCGAGATGCTCGCGTCTTGCCGCAAAGACGAGCAGCGCCTCGGTCGCCGCATGCATCGAATGGGCCAGAAACAGCGCCCGGATCGCCTCGCCCAGACGCGTACCGCCTGGCTCACGGGTAACACAGACACGCTCGCCGGATGCCTCCAGAAAGTGCTGCACGGTCCGAAGATGGGTCGTCTTGCCGGCCCCGTCGATGCCCTCGAAAGTGATGAATCGGGCGTTGCTGGGAGGCACGGTCATTGTTTGAGCTGGTAGCGTGCAACCGCACGATTGTGCTCGGCCAGGCTGCGAGAGAACTCGCTCGACCCGTCGCCGCGCGCCACGAAGTAAAGATAGTCGGTCGTTGCCGGCGCGACTGCCGCTCGTAGCGAAGCGCGTCCGGGCATCGCGATCGGCGTCGGCGGCAATCCTGCGCGCGTATACGTGTTGTAGGGTGTATCGGCGACCAGATCGCGGCGCCGGAGATTGCCGTCGAAGCTATCGCCCAGGCCATAAATGACAGTCGGATCGGTCTGCAGGCGCATGCCCAGCCGCAAGCGGTTGACGAAGACCGAGGCAATCAACGGCCGCTCGGCATCGCGCCCGGTCTCCTTCTCGATGATCGATGCGAGGATCAGCGCCTGATACGGATCGGTGAGCGGCAGATCGGCGGTACGCTCTGCCCAGGCAAGTGCGAGCTCGCGCTTCATCGCCTGGTGCATGGACTGCAACAAGGCGCGCGCCGAGGAGCGCGGCGCCACGGCATAGGTATCCGGAAAGAACCAGCCCTCTGCCGAAGCATGGGTGCCGCCCACAAAGCGATTGAGCGCCTCGGGGTCGTCCAGCCCCTCGAGCACGAGTCCGATCGGCGGCTCACTCGCCTGTCGCAGCAAAGTCACCAGTTCGCGCAGTTGTGCCCCCTCGATCAGTGTGACCGTGCGTTGCAAGCCCTTCCCTTCCTCGATCGCGGCGAGCAATGCGGCCACCGAGAGCGGTCCAGCGAAGCGATACTCACCCGGCATCATCCGAGTGCTGCTACTGCGCATCCTCGCCACCGCCCGAATGACCCAGGCCGGTGCAAGACCCTGTCGGGCGGCGTCTGCCGCAATGCGCGACAACGACGCCCCCTGCGCTACGGTCAAGGTAATCCCTTCAGGCGCAGTCCTTACCGGCCAATGCGGAAGTGCAATCCAGAAGACAGCGGCCGTGGCGGCCAGAGCAACCACCAACCCGGCAAACCATTTCAGCACAATGACTATCCAATGCCGAGCGGGACCCCGAGCCTTGCGAAGGCGTTCCTATAATTTTCCATGATCCCGGAGACCGCAGTTGAACACAACCGAGGGACGGTCCAGACGGGTATCTGGCGCGACCAGCACGCCGGGCGTAGGACAGCACGCAGCGGTGGTCCCGAGCGTAGCGAGGGATGGTCCGCAGGCCCACGAGCGACCACGCCGCAGGGTTGCCCCCTGCAAGGCGGAGCAACGAAGCCAGGCGCCCGGTTTGACCGTCAAGCGGGCATGTAGCGATCTCATCCAATTGGTGAAGTCGGGCGAAGACTGAAAACTCAATGAATTCAACTTGCCACAAAGCCATCAACGCGGTCAACTGCGGTTTTTTGGGATGACGTCTTTGGCTCGCCCCGATGCTTCCCGTGCGCCGCAGGTCGGACGTTCGCCCCTCCGGCGCACGGCTGTCCGGTCGCCCTACATTGGTCGCGCAGGCATTTCGCGTCTCGGCGCGGGGGGGCCTCGCCCAGTCGGCTTTACGCTGATCGAGGTGATGGTGGTCGTGCTGATTCTCGGAATTCTGGCCGCCGTGATCGTACCCAACGTGGTCGGACGCGCACATGACGCTCGCGTGGCAGCGGCAAAGCAGGATATCGCCACGCTTTCGCAAGCGCTCGCCATGTACAAACTCGACAACGGCCGCCTGCCATCGGCGGAACAGGGTCTCCGCGCACTGGTCGAGAAGCCGACGCTGGCGCCCGTTCCGCCGAACTGGCGTTCAGGCGGCTACGTACCGCGTCTGCCCAATGATCCCTGGGGACAGCCATACCAATACGCGAGCCCGGGCCTGCGTGGCGAGTTCGATGTCTGGAGTTTCGGGGCCGATGGCAAGACCGGCGGCGAGGGCGAAGGGGCCGACATCGGCACCTGGAACCTCTGAGCGCGCCTTCACGCGGCCTGCCCACGCCGTGGCTACACGAGAGCAAGGCTTCAGCCTGATCGAGGTCCTGGTTGCGCTCGCCATTCTCTCGATCGGTCTCATCGCAGCGTCGCGGGGCGCCTTTCAGGCCACTACTGACCAGGGCTTCCTGCGTGATCGGACGTTCGCTCGCTGGGTCGCACACAATCAACTCGCCGCGCTGCGCCTCTCGCCGCAGCCAATATCCGCCGGCGCCGTGGTGCGTGAACGGGTAGTGCAAGGCGGCGTCGCCTTCGATGTCGCCACCACCGTCACGGCAACGCCCAGCCCGCTCTTCTCCCGCGTGCAGGTCGACGTCCGGCGCGCCAGCGACAGCGCCGGTGACGGCCCGCAACAGGCGCCCGCTCTCGCCAGCGCCGTCGGTTTCGCGGCCGCGCGCGCCCGGCCATGAGTTTCCGCGCGGCAACGGCTGGCATGACGCTGGTGGAATTGTTGGTCGCCATCGCGATCACCAGCGTGATCAGCCTCGCTGGGTGGCGCGCGATCGACGTCCTCGAGCGCGCGCGCGACCAAGCGGCGGCCGAAGCGCGCCGCTGGCAAACGCTCGATCGTCTGTTCGAGTCGCTCGAGGCCGACCTGCGGCGCGCCGATTTCCAGGGTCTCTCGGCCAGCCCGACAGGGCTTCGCTTCCGCCTGCTTGCGTTGGCGCCGGGCGACGATGCGGTTGTCATCGAGTATGTTCCCCGCCCTGACACCGCTGGCCGCTGGCACCTGGACCGCATTGGCGGAGGTAGCGGAGTGCGTTTCAATCTCGACGCCGAGCTGCCTCGCTTTGAATTCTCGACCGACGGGAAGGCTTGGCAAACTTCCGTCACTGCCTATCCGCTTGCGCTGCGAATGCAGGTGCGCTTTCCGGGCAGCGATGCCGACATCACCCGCCTCTGGGTGCTGCGATGAGGGCGCACCGTCCTCCTTCCCGTGGTGCTGCGCTGGTGCTTGCGATGCTTCTGACCGCATTCGGTGCGGCTGTCGCGGCTCAGATGCTCGCACCCATCGCGGACTGGCTGGCGCGCGAACGCCGGGGCAACGATCTGAACAGCGCCTACACCTTGGGCGACGCGGCGGCCGCCTGGGCGCTCACCGTCCTGGCTGCCGACCGCTTGCGCGGTGACGCCGATCACGCGCGCGAGCCCTGGGCAACGCGCCTTCCTGCCACGGCCATCGAAGGCGGCGTGCTGGAAGGCTACCTGACCGATCTGCAAGGGCGCTTCAACCTGAACAGTCTGGCCCCGCGCGGACAGAGTAGCGCAGTCGCCATCGCTGCCGGGCGCAGGGTGTTCGCAGCCCTCGGCGTGCGCCCCGACCTCGCCGACCTGATCGCCGACGCCATCGACACCGATGACCTCAGCGCCAGCGGACAGAGCGAGCGGCAGGCATGGGGAGCGGTTCTACCGAACCGTGCGCTCGAAGACCTGTCGGCCCTTCGGCAGTTGCCCGGCGTCAGTGCGGCCGACATCGCACGCCTGGCCGGGCGGGTCACGGTGCTCCCCAACGCGACCGCTGTCAACGTGAATACAGCCGAACCCTGGTTGCTGCAGGCGCTGCTGACCGATATCGACGCGACCGCGCTCGCTCGCCTGCTTGCCGAGCGCGAAACGCGCCCTGTGTCGAGCGTTGCCGAACTGCGCGCGCGACTGGGTGCGGCCCTACCAGAGGGACTGCTCGGTGTCGGAAGCGAATACTTCGCTCTCGAAGCGCGGGTCCGCTACGGCAGCGTGGACCATCGTCTACAGTTGAAGATCCATCGCCCGCCTACCGCGCGCCCTTCGATCCTATCGCGCCTGACGACTCATGGCTGAATCTGCACCAGGCGCCTCCCAGCCGGCCACCCCACCCGGCCTGGCTTTGGTTCGTGCGACGATCCGCGGAGCACGTGCGCTCGCCGAACATGACCGCCTGCGCGCGGCCGCGTTGCTGCTGGCGCGCGAGTTCGCGGCCAATCCGGCCCGCCTCCGTCTCGCCGTCCGGCTGGCGACCGCACACAATCCGAGCGGCGACGACTGCCTGATCGTCTGGCATCCGGAGGATCATGCGCCCCCGGAGAGCGATTGGCCGGCGCTGGCCGATGGCGATTCCGTCTACTGGTTCGATTCGCCTGGCGGATACGCCGTCGGGCCCGGCGGCACGATCGAGTTGACTGCACCGACCGCGGCACGCCTGCCCGAAAGGCTGCCGGCCGCGCTGTTGATGCTGATTGCAGCATCACCCGGCGTGCGCCGGCTGAGGCTGTTGGACGCTGCCCACCCCCCGAGCGCGGAACTGATCGCTCATTGGGAGGCGGCAACCGGCCTCGCGATCGAGACTGGAACGCGCGCCGGACTGCCGGCGCTGACGCCAAGTCGGCTGCAACCCGTCCCTCCCGCCCCGCCACCGACTCACTGGGAGCCGATCGATCGCGCCCTCGTCGCCATCGCCGTCGCCGCTTCGCTGGCGTTTCTTGCCACCGCAGCGCGGGCATGGCTTACGCTCGACACGCCTGCCGTAGCGTCTGCGCCAACGTCGGCAGCCGCACCGGGCGGCAGCGCGGCCGGCCTGTTACTGCTGCGCATCCTCCACGCAGCACCCAGCCTTGCCGAATCGACGACGGCAGCGGACTACGGCGATGGCCGCTGGGTCCTCACCGTCAAGCCGGCGGGCGATACCAGGGCGGTCGAAGCCGACCTGCTGCGTCGTTTTGCATCCAACGGACTTTCCGCACAGAGCATTACCGTTGGCGAGGAACTGCGTGTGCGGCTGGAACGCATGCAACCATGAATCGCCAGCGTCGAACTCATCGCACGGCGGCCGACCTGCAACCAGCGGCGGTGGCACGCGCCTGGCTCGCCACCCCACACGGTCGTCGGCGCATGTCGCTCGTGGTGTTGATCCTCGTTCTCCTCGTCGCCAGCGTGCTGTTGACACATTGGACACAGGCTCGCTCGACGTACAACGACGCAGCCCTGCGCCGCGCTGCTTGGCAAGGTCACGCCGAGAGCGCATCGGCTGCTTCCACCGCGTCCTCACCGCCGCCGCCTCTTTCAGCCGACGGCTTGCCGCGCCTTGCTGCGACGCTGGCTGCGGCCGAAGCCGGCGGCGTCGTGATTGGCCGAGCATCGATCCGTCGCGCGGAAGGCGGGCGCTTCGCTCTCGTAGAGGAGTCGCGCTGATGCGCCGAGTGCTGCTCGCGGTCGTGCTGGTTGGCGTGGTCGTCGCCATCACGGTCTGGCGACTGCCTGCCAGTTTCGCCCTCGCTTGGCTGCCGCCTGCCGTCGGTGCGCATCTTTCGGTCCACTCGGCCACTGGCACACTCTGGAGGGGCGAGGCCGAACTCACCTCACCCTGGGTACCGGCCACCCTGCGGCTTACCTGGCGCTGCCAGCTCGAAGCACCGGTCCGACTCGCCTGCGCACTTGGGGACGCCCTGCGCGGTGACATCCGGCTGAGCCCCGGCCCCGGCGGACAGCCACGAGTCGAAGCTGAGAGCCTCGCCGCGACCTTGCCTCTACAGGTGCAGTTGGCAGGCGCTCCCCGCCTGTCCATCGACCGCTTGCATATGGAGATCAATGCCTTGCGTTTCGACCGGACGCAACTGGTACTGAACGCAAGCGCGACGGCGACGAACGTTCTCATGCCACTCGCTCCGCTGGCGCGCGGCCTCGTCGTCAGTGCCGAGCGCCTGCGCGAAGTGGTGGCCGAGTGTGCGCCCGACGGGGCATCGACGCGCTGTCAGATCGCCTCTCGTGGCGATGGCGCGACGCTTCGCGGCCGGGTCGAGCTTTCACCGCAACGCACGCGCGGAGAAATCGATCTCAACTTGCCCCGTCTTGGCCGCCAGCGGCTTGCCTGGTAGGCGGCGCGGCGAGTTCAAAGCGTTCGATCAGGCGGTTGCCGTCACGCGCACCCACCTCGCCCCGCCACCGCTCGAGTGCATCGACAGCCTCACCCAGCAAGACGCTGCGGAGAAACAGCACGACAGCTTCTCGCGTCGCCTGGCGAACCGCCGTGGTGAGTTCGGGTTGAGCCGCGCCGAAGCGGTCGGTGAAGATGCTGTGGTTTGCGCCGTTGAAAACGATCAGCGCCTTTGGAGAACTGCCTACGGCTTTGAATATGGCGATGCGGTCACCCAAGTCAGAGAAGTAGCCGGGGATGCGAATGACGTCCTGCGTTCCGGTGAGGTGCAGGCTGGGTACGCGCACCGGCGCGAGCACTGACTCGAGGTTCTCTTCACCGTGAATCGGCGGCGCCGAAATCAGGACCAGCGCACGCACGCGCGGATCGTGCCGACTCAGCATGCGCCCGCGTCGATCGACCGTCGCGCCGCCGACGAGAAGCGCAGTGTTCGCGCCGTAGGAATGCCCGGCCACCGCAATTGCGCCAGCGCGCAGCCGCCCCGCGAGCGCCGGCTCTGCCAGTGAACGGGTGATGACGAAGGTTACATCCTCGGCACGCGCGAGGGCATTCTCTTCGCTGGCCGCAGCGTGCAGGCTGGCGACGACGTTCCAACCGCCAGAAGTCCAGACCGAACGGTCGCTGCCCGCGTGCTGGACATGCAGGCTGGCGAATCCCTGTGCCGCAAGGTAGCGGCCAAGATAGGTATATCCGAAGCGACTGCCGCCCATGCCATGCGAAAAGACAACGAGCGGCACCGGACCCACCGATGGCCTTGGGAGATAAGCGCGAACCGGCACGGTCCGGGCACGCGCTGGATCGAACCATTCGAAATCGAGCGTCTCGACCCGATCCGCATCGACCGCAAGAGCAATCGAGGGCGGGGCGGCCCCACTGCCATCGGGCGCTACGCGGTAGAGAGGCACCTCCGGTCGCCCTGCACAGCCGGTGAAGAGGGCGATGGCGCAGGCGCCCAACACGCCCGCGAGAACACGCTGAACAGGCAAGCGCGAGCGATGTCGCGCTGAATCGATGAAACGTCCCACCTGCTGCCGACCAGGCGGCCGCCCGGAAAGTTCCACGTGGCGCGCGCCGAGGCGCTCGCGATCGGGCGCAATGTCAACGCGGATCGGCAGTGGAGAAGGTAAAGTCAGCCGTGTCGCGCAACGTCTCGGCGGCTAGCTGCCTCGCTCGAGCGCCCGGCGCAGCGCATCTTCGCTGACGACCTTGTTCATGCCCGGCGTCTGCGCGGCCACGGCGTCACCGCACAGCGCGGTGATGTGCGCGTAGCGCCGGTGCCCGGCCAGCAGCCCGAGCATCAGCGTGCCCAGCACGTCGCGCTTGTGGGGACGTTGCCGCTGCGGTACTCGAGCGGGCAGTTCGACACCCAGCGCGCGAAGACACCGGTGGTGGCCAGGAACTCGGCAAAGAACACCAACTGGCGGTGCGGCGTGGCCGCCGCAGCGTCGTCCCAGCGCACATGCATGCGCCCGCCCAGCGTGTCCACGACCAGCGGCTCGGCAGGCTTGTCGCCCGAACTACGGCGCGCCGCCAGCGCCCTCTGTCTTGCTTCACCCATCGGGTGAGTGTGCCGTGTCCTCGCAAATGCACGTCTGCGCTAGCAATTCAGGTCATCGCGGCACCGCTGCTGCTGGATTTAGGATCAGTACGCCTTAGGGAAACGCTGAAAAAAGCAGCGAGCGGGATGAAGCGCAAGGCGCACGGAGCGCAGCGAGCGAGACATAACGATGAGTTAGGCGAGGGAGCGAGCACCGCGCAACGCAGCGATTCGCCCGCGCAGCAATCTATTCAGCGTTTCCTTAGAGTTTCACCCCCAGGCCTATGCACCCAGCCGTGACTACGACGGCCGTTTCGGGCACTTCGACTTCCGCAAGCACTT
>OGCL01000301.1_pt1 | contig 55930 bp, 54 predicted proteins | sample 1570041 | NCBI WGS metagenome assembly OGCL01 (sample SAMN06266162, study PRJEB24511) | hot springs metagenome | isolation source: Hot spring water | place: South Africa: Limpopo | collected 2015-06-22
GAGCGTCCGCGCGGGCCGGCTGTCGACCTTTTCGACGCGGATGACGTGCCAGCCGAGCGCGCTGCGCGCGGGCTTCGCGATCGAGCCGGCGGCGGCGGCGAACGCCGCATCGCTCACCGGCTTCGAGAACTGGCGCGCAAGCTCCGCCCGGTCCGCCGCGGCGATCCTGGCCACGGTCAGCCCCTTCGCGCGGGCGACATCCTGAAGCGACGTGCCGCGGGCCGTTTCCTCGACGATCGCCCGGGCCGCCGCCTCGTTGTCCCTGATCCCCCGCTGCACGCGGCCCCAAGGGGCCCGATAAATCCGCTCGAGCCCCCAATAGACGACGCCGATCAAGACCAGCACCAACGCCAGCAGCACCAGCGCGAGTGCCGGCAGCGCCGCGTCCAGCTGACCTCCACGGTACTGCCCGGCGCCGAGAGCGTGGAAGCCGGGTGAGGGGTTGTGACGTTCTCCCCCACCAAGGGCGAGATGGGCTCCGTGCAAGTATCTCGACGCCCTCACGCTGAGGTGCCCGCGTGAAGCGCGGGCCTCGAAGCATCCCTCTTGATGTACCTGTGGCTTCGCTCTTCGAGGCCGGGCAGGCCCGGCACATCAGTGTGAAGGGAAAACCGAACTGTCAAAAACCCCAAGCTTCGCCGCCGGTCGGGATCATCTCCCTCCGGTTCGGTCTCATGCTTGTCTCGGACGAGGCGCCAGAAGCAACCTGTCTAAGTATGTATGTGGCTCCTTCCGGCGCCTCGTTCGGCGTCTATTCCCGCTGCATGCGTCTCTCTGGCAAGGCGGCGACGGTCCTCGGGTCAGGCCCGAGGATGACCGGGCGCGGGTCCGGCTTGGCAGAGTCCTCCTTGCGGAATGTCTGCCATAGCCTGGCCGGTGGCCCGGGAGGTTCCCGCCGGATGGTGCACCATTCCGACCGGGACCCTCGCCCGGGGGATGGGGCCCTGGTCATTGGCGACCTCGGCCCTCATCCCCGCCGTTTTGTCCGCCCCGCCGTCTGGTGATGTTCGCGACGGCGTGGGCGCCTTGTCTGTGTGCCTCTGAGGCACGTCCTTCCGATCGGGGTATCCAGCTCCGGGGCATCCGACCCCGTCACCTTCGTTACCAGCCCCTCGTCCGGAGGGAGACCGTTGCAGCGGGCCGGGATCTTGGATCTGCGACAACCCTCCACCCCGGCGCCGGCCCCGCCTCGCCTGACATCGCATCGTCAGGTGTATCCGAGGGCGGGACGGGGGTGAGTCTACGAGGGTGGAAATGGGCGGGGATGAAAAAAATTTGTTCTGTTGATTTTGTTGGGGAATTTCCGGGATTCGTCCCCCTTTTTTCGGGAGATGGGCCTCGAGTGGCGCCCATCTCCACCTTTGCGGGGGGGAGCGAAATCGAGGAATTGGCCCGATCAGGGCCAAACCTCAGATTTCGCAAGCGGGGACTCGGTGAGGTGAGAGCCAACGGAACGGCGCCCCTCTCCCGGAAAGTTTGATGTTTAGGCGGCTCGCGCCGGCCTAAGCTTCGATTTTCCGTCTTCCCCCGCATAGGGTGAGATGTTCAAGAAGTCATTGAGCTCCTTCTGTGACATCGTCTTGCTCTTCAGGCCTACTGGCGGGGCGGTGCGAACACCAAATTACGAAAACCTCGTGGAGGAAATTACACCGAACGCCTCCACTGATTGTGGAAAAGCCGGTCGCAACCACAGCGCCACATGATACTTCTTGACGTGAGTGTGTCGAGTTCTGTTACGTTTGCTGGCTTTGGTGGTGGTCTGACCCTAACAAAACCTCGGCCAGTGGAGAACGAATATGCGGATAAGTGGCGTTCGGATTAGAAATTATAGGACGATCAGAAATGAAATTGCTTTCGATTTGCCAAATTTACTCAGTATTGTTGGTCCGAACAACGCAGGAAAATCAAATATTGCACGCGCGCTTGAGATATTCTTCTCCGGCAGAACACACAACAAGTATGACCCCAAAACCGACATGCCGTTTGGAATACAAAAGGAGAAGACGAGTATTACGGTCTCTTTTAAGGTTGACGGAGCGGAGCCTTGGGATTCCACATTCATAGATCTACACGATCAACTTAGAAATCTTCACCCCGACCCGCCTTCCAAGGACGCAATTGTTTCTCTTAATCTATATTTCAATGATAAGAAGCCCGTATATCAATTTTTTGGCAACGTGAAGCGACCTACTGACGGAGCTAAAAATGCTCAATATTCAAGAGTCCAGAACGATCTGCTGGATATGATATTCGAATATTTTAAAGTATACTACGTCCCTTCAGCTAAAAGCTTTTCGGAGATATTCTCCGATTTCATATTTCCTGAATTAAAGGCTGATATCAACCCGACGGTTGTGTCTGTCATTCCGCAAGTCAACAAGATTTTGTCTTCGACTTCTAATGAAATCAACCAGTTCTTGTCTAGCGCTGGACTTCAAGACATCACGACAAGTATATCCATTTCTGAATCTTCAGTTGACTCGCTTGTCAGCAAAATAGATTTTATGATCGCAGACAATATAAGTACGGAACTTTCTAGAAAGGGTACTGGCATTCAGGCCACTGCAATTTTTGCGGCGCTACGCTGGATAGACGAACGTAAGCGCTCGGCTGGTCATGAAGTGCTTTGGATCGTGGAGGAGCCCGAGTCATATCTTCATCCTGAATTGACTCGGACAGTAAACCATCTAATTTCGACGTTGTCTGACCGCTCGACCGTCATGCTTACTACACATTCGCTTGCGTTTGTTCCAAAGACTGTCGAGAACGTAATCGGATGCGAAAAGATATCTGGCAACACCACGCTGACGCGTTTTGCAAACTTCAATGAGGCAACATACCGCATCAAGAAATCAATAGGGGTTAGGTTTTCCGATTATTTCAACTTAGCTGGCGTTAATGTTGCTGTGGAGGGCAAGTCTGATCGGTCTATATTTGAATCCGTTCTGAAAGCGGCGTTGAAAAAAGGTTTTGTCGAGGCGTCTTCGGTCTCTAAAGTTGCGGCTGCAAAGTTTATTACGTTTTCTGGCGTTCGAGACTTGGCGGAATTTGTCAGGGTTACTTATGAGTTTGTTTCCAAGGAATGCGTATTCGTAACCGTATTTGATGGTGACGAAGCCGGGGTCAAACATAGGAAGGATTTGCAAGGATACCTCTCTAACAGAAAGCCGCCGGTTCCATTCCAGAGCAATAGAGATTTCGTGTCCGTTCGAAGCAACTTCTCAATTGAAGGATTGTTTCCAGATTGGATCATCAAGGAGGCCTATAAATCGTTTCCGGCATCCTTTAAATCATACTCTGAAGATGCTTCCGGAGTTGTAGAGCCGTTTCAAATAAATGATATGCAAAAATCGAAAATTCAGGATTTTATGCTGGATAAGCTTTTGTCTTCCGATGACAAATCTGACTACCAACGCTTTCTTGCTGCCTTGACTGCAATTGACGGGTCTATCCAGGCACTATTAAGCGAAAGTAGTGGGACAATTTTCGACTAATCTTGGTTCGTTGCCAATTTCTGCCCCTCTCTTGGAATTTCTAGCACTTGGCTGCGCCAAGATGCTGAAATTCCGTTCTCCCCCGCAAGGGGGGAGATGACGTCACCGTCCCGGTCGCCCCGTCTTGCCCTTGGTGCGGCCCTTGCGCTTCTGATCCATTGGATCCTCATAGGAGCCGGCACCGGCGCGGGCGCGGATGATGGGGCGGGGGTCGTCGGAGGCGGTTGACCCCCTCACCAAGTTCGCCTCGCCAATCGGCTTCGCCTCTTGGGGCGAACTATCCTCTCCCACGATTTGAGAATTGGGGGGAGAGGCGGGCTTCGGCTTTTCCGGGATCTTGCCGGTCACCGGTTTTTCGGTGCGGCCGACGGTCATTTCGTCGAGGGTGTTCTTGCGGAAATAGGACTGGCCGGAGGTGTCCTGCGGCATGGGTACGGCGCCGTCGGCGCCCATGTCGTCGAGATGGGGTTTGGAGAAATAGCTGCCCTTGCCCTGCGGGGCGCCGGATTTGTTGCGGCCGGAGGGGGAGAGGCGGGGTTCGTCGACAGACCCCTCCCCAACCCTCCCCACAGGGGGGAGGGAGCTCGTCGCGGTTGCGGCAGCCTGGTCTCCCCCCTTGTGGGGGAGATGGCCCGCAGGGCCAGAGGGGGTCTTTTCTCCGCTGCTGCGGCCCTTGCCACCCTCGACCGCCTTTGCCTCCTGCCTGGCGATCGGGTCGTCCATGGCGGCGAGTTCGGCGGCCTTGAGGCGTTTGATTTCGTCGCGCAGGCGGGCGGCCTTTTCGAAGTCGAGGTCGGCGGCGGCGTCGCGCATGTCCTTTTCCAGCGCGTTGAGATGGGCCTGGAGGTTGTTGCCGACGAGGTGGCCGCCATCGGCGAAACCCTTGCCGGAGACGCCGGAGATGTCGGCGCGGACGTGGTCGCGTTCGTAGACCGAGTCGAGGATGTCGGAGATGCGGGCCTTGACCGATTCCGGCGTGATGCCGTGTTCGATGTTGTATGCCATCTGCTTTTCGCGGCGGCGCGCGGTCTCGTCCATGGCGCGCTGCATGGAGCCGGTGATCTGGTCGGCATAGAGGATGACCTTGCCGTCGACATTTCGCGCGGCGCGGCCGATGGTCTGGATGAGCGAGGTTTCCGAGCGGAGGAAACCTTCCTTGTCGGCATCCAGGATGGCGACGAAGCCGCATTCGGGGATGTCGAGGCCCTCGCGCAAGAGGTTGATGCCGACGAGCACGTCGAAGGCGCCGAGGCGCAGGTCGCGGATGATCTCGATGCGCTCCAGCGTGTCGATGTCCGAGTGCATGTAGCGGACGCGCACGCCCTGTTCATGCAGGTATTCGGTCAGGTCTTCCGCCATGCGCTTGGTGAGCACGGTGCACAGCGTGCGGTAGCCCTTCTGTGCCGTTTCGCGGATCTCGCCGAGCACGTCGTCGACCTGGGTCTTGGCCGAGCGGACCTCGACCGGCGGGTCGATGAGGCCCGTGGGGCGGATGACCTGTTCGGCAAAGACGCCGCCGGCGGCTTCCATCTCCCAGTTGCCGGGGGTGGCGGAGACGGCGACCGTCTGCGGGCGCATGGCGTCCCATTCCTCGAAGCGCAAGGGGCGGTTGTCCATGCAGGAGGGCAGGCGGAAGCCGTATTCGGCCAGCGTCGCCTTGCGGCGGAAGTCGCCCCGGTACATGCCGCCGATCTGCGGGATGGTGACGTGGCTCTCGTCGATGAAGATCAGGGCGTTGTCGGGAATGTATTCGAACAGCGTCGGCGGCGGCTCGCCGGGCTTGCGGCCGGTCAAGTAGCGGGAATAGTTCTCGATGCCGGCGCAGGAGCCGGTGGCTTCGAGCATTTCGATATCGTATTTCGTGCGCTGTTCGAGGCGCTGGGCTTCGAGCAGGCGGCCGGCGGCTTCGAGCTCGGCGAGGCGCAGGCGCAGCTCTTCCTTGATCGACTTGATCGCGCCGTTCAGCGTCGGGCGCGGGGTCACGTAGTGGCTGTTGGCGTAGATCTTCACCGACTTCATCTCGCCGGTCTTCTTGCCGGTGAGCGGATCGAACTCGGTGATGCTCTCGATCTCGTCGCCGAAAAGGGTGATGCGCCAGGCGGCATCCTCCAGGTGGGCGGGGAAGATTTCGATCGTGTCGCCGCGGACGCGGAAGGAGCCGCGGATGAAGTTGATGTCCTGGCGCTTGTATTGCTGGGCGACGAGGTCGGCGAGCAGCTGGCGCTGGTCGATGCGGTCGCCGACCTGCATCTGGAAGGTCATGGCGGTGTAGGTTTCGACCGAGCCGATACCATAGATGCAGGAGACGGAGGCGACGATGATGCAGTCGTCGCGCTCGAGGATGGCGCGGGTGGCGGCGTGGCGCATGCGGTCGATCTGTTCGTTGATCGACGATTCCTTCTCGATGAAGGTATCCGAGCGCGGCACATAGGCTTCCGGCTGGTAGTAGTCGTAATAGGAGACGAAATATTCCACCGCATTGTCGGGGAAGAAGTTCTTGAACTCCGAATAGAGCTGGGCCGCCAGAGTTTTATTGGGCGCGAGGATGACGGCGGGGCGCTGGGTGGCCTCGATCACCTTGGCCATGGTGAAGGTCTTGCCCGAGCCGGTGACGCCGAGCAGGACCTGGGAGCGCTCGCCGGAGTTCAGGCCCTCGACGAGGTCCTTGATGGCGGTCGGCTGGTCGCCGGCGGGCTCATAGTCCGAGGCCATGCGGATGGCGACGCCGCCTTCGGATTTCGCCGGGCGGTGCGGGCGGTGGGGCACCCAGAGCTCGCCGTTCTTGAACAGCGGATTGCCGCTTTCGATCAGCTTGGAGAGGGCGTCGACCGTGGCGGTGACGGCGCCGGTGGCGAGCGACTGGGCTTCCTCGAGCGAGACGTCCATGCCGGCGATCGGATTGAGGCCGGCGGCGGCGCGGGTCTTGGGGTCGGAGGAGGCGCCGATCGAGACGCCGCGGGAGGTTTTGGAGGCGGTGGTATTCTTGGCGGTGGTGGGTTTCGCCTTTTCGAGCGCCACCTTCTCGGCGTGACGGCGGGCCTCGATCTCGATCTTCTTGCGGTGCTTGCCGGCCTTGGAGGCCAGTTCGCGCTGGCTTTCGACCGTCGAGGCCTCGGCTTCCGCCTCCAATTGCTTCACCCAGTCGGAGACGGAGCCGGAGAGCGGCGCGCCTTCGAACGGAGTTTGCGGGGCTTCCTCGAAACGATCAGAGGGGGCGGAGGATTTCGGAGATCTGGCCATGGCCGGAATATGGAGAATGGGTGCCGGAAAGGGAAGGGGCGCGGCGGCTAAATCAGAACAAAAACGCAACGGCGAGGCGGGGTTGTTGCCAGCGTGGTGGCAGGAGGGTGGGGGCGTCAGTGCTTGAAGACGTTATCGCGGTGCCAGCCGAGATAATGCGGGTGCGGGCGCAGGTGCGGCGCCATTGGTACGCGGGCCTTGCCGTCCTTGACCAGCAGGTGAGAAATGTCCTCGTTCAACTGGCGAGACTGCAGAATGGTGAAATCATCGCCAAGGGAGAGGAGACCGCGGTCGAACATCCAGTGGACGGTGCCCGACAGAGCGATGCCGTTCTGGACGGAATCGTTGCCGCCCCGCTCGACGGGGACGATGTGCGCCGCTTCGACTTCTGGTCGGCCACCACCGTTGATGAGGCGAAGGCCGGTGAAGGCGCAGGTGCGGTCGTAGACGCGGCGGATATGCTGGCGGAATTTCGCGTCCCGGAACGGACGGTTGATTGTGCTGGCGATGATCGGCCGGTCATAGTCGACAACGACGTATCTGGCTTGGTCTGTTTCACTGAGCTGGAAATGAACCAGTGGATTGGTCTCGGACGGAATTTCTTCGTGCGGATCGACCCGCTGTGGCCACTCATCGGCGTCGGAGAGGCCGGCCATAATTAAGGCGGCGAATTCGGCTTCGCTGATGATCCGCACGGCTTGAACGCTGCGACCGGAGTTGACGACGCCATCCGGGCCAACGAGCTGGTGCTCGAATCCGCCGTCCTCCCGATAATCGAGGGGCCGATCGAAATCCAGGTAGTCTGTGAGATCGGCATAGAAATGATCAGGCAACTCGTCATCGGTCCTGATGCCAGTGACTTTAGCCAAGCCCGAGTAATATCTGCTCGGCAGGCCGCTTAGCGGTCCGTAGTAGACGACCCAATCGTTCTCGGTTTGCTGGACGCGCGACAGATACATCTTCGGGAAGTGATAGAGCTTGCCGCGGAGGTCTTTATAGCCGCTTCCGTCCTTATGATAGAGAATAGCCTTTGCCATGAGTTTCCCGAGTCATCCGGTGATGCCGCCACTATGCCGGGACAATGATGTCGCGCAACCCCAATCAGGCCGTCACGCCACCGACAGGTGCTTCGACTTGCCCTTGCGCTTCAGGTCGGTGTTGGGCTGGTGCTCGGCGATCCAGCTGTCGAGGGCGCCTGGGGGCATGGGGCGGGCGAAGAGATAGCCCTGGGCGGTGCCGCAGCCGAGGCGGGCGAGGATGGCGGCGTCTTCTGGGGTTTCGACACCCTCGACAACGATTTCCAGCGCCAGCGACTGGCCGAGGCTGAGCATGGCGGAGATGAGTTTCTGGTTGGTCTCGCTGCGGGCGACATCCTTGACGAAGCTGCGGTCGATCTTGAGGCGATCGACCTTCAGGCCGATGAGATAGGCGAGGGAGGAGTGGCCCATTCCGAAATCATCGACGGCGAGCTTGTAGCCGGCCTGTTCCATCTGCTTCAGCTGGTCGTCGGCTAGCGCCGGGTCGAGGATCGCTTCTTCGGTGATTTCGACCTCCAGCGCAGAGGGATCGACATCATGGGCGGTGGTGACCCGCTGCAGCATCGAGGCGACGGAGTAGAGGGCGAATTCGCGCGGCGAGACGTTGAGCGCCACGGTGACACCGGCGAGGCCGAGGCTGGGCAGTCGGCGCGCGAGCAGGCAGGCGTCGCGGGCAATGCGGGCCGTCAGCTGTTCGGAGAGGTGCACCGTGCGGGCAGCGTTGACGATCTCCGGCGGGGAGACAAAGCCGAGCTGCGGATGCTGCCAGCGCACCAGTGCCTCGAAACCGGTAATGCGGCGGGTCACGAGATCCACCTGCGGCTGGAACCAGGCACCCAGGGCGCCCGTTTCGATCGCCCGCTCGAGATCCTGTTCGATGATGCGGCTGCGCTCGGCATTGCGCCTAAGGTCCGGGTCAAACTCGCGCAATTGGCGGCGATCGCCGCGTTTGGCATCGTAGAGAGCCATGTCAGCACAGGCAAGCAGTTCCTCGGCGTTTTCGGCGTGGTCGGGATAGGCCGCAAGTCCGACGCTCAGGCCGACGACGGCCTGGCGCTGGTGCCAGTGGATCGGTCGGCGGCTCGCCTCCAATACGGAGGCAGCGTGGGCGCGGGCGCGCTCAAGGGCGTCGGGGCCGCTGACAATCACGGCAAATTCGTCGCCGCCAAGGCGGGCGATCAGGCTGCCATCCTGGACAATGGAGGTGAGGCGGGTCCCGATCTCTCGCAGCAAGGCGTCGCCGGCGCTGTGACCGAGCGTGTCGTTGATCGACTGGAACCGCTCGACGTCGAAGATCAGCAGCGCGACCTGTTCCTTGACGACAGCGGCGCGTGCAATGTCGCCTCCCAACCGGCCGTGAAAGAACATGCGGTTCGCCAGTCCCGTCAGCGTGTCACGATTGGCCAGCGCTTCCAGACGGGAGTTCTGGCGCAGGATGTCGCTGTTGGCGCGGGTCAGGCTGTCGGCGAGCGCAGTCGCCTCGTGACGCGCGACCTGACTGCTGACGAACATGCGCTCCGCCCAGATGCTGCGGCGGATGAAGACGAAGATCATCAGGCTGAGGCAGAGGCCGATCAACATGTCCTTCGTCTGAAAGTTGCCGATGAGGTTGACCATCAGCGAGAGAAGGATGGGGATCGAATAGCTCAAAGCCAGCGGCGTGTAGCCGATCTGTTTGATCACCGATCCTGTGGCCATGCCCCCCATCATCAGAACAAGCGGGGCATGTCGGCCCAGCGGCTCAAAGTTCGTTATCGTCCAGGGAAGCGCAGCCCAGATAACGCCCAGAGCAAGAGCGCCGACAGACAGGATTGACAGGCTCTGTCTCGGCGCAGACATCAATCGTCCACGCCGGGAAAGGGCGTTCATGGCATAAGCGCGAGCGGCAACAACAGCGACTGCGGCGGCGTACCAAGCGAAGCTTGTCCAGCCCGCTTCCTGCTGGATATGGAGGATGAAGAGGCAGACGGTGAGGGTGATGAGATTCAGGATGAGTGTGGAGCGATAACCGTCTGCTATGTCCGCCACCTGGGCTTGCAACACTGCCGGCACTGTCTGACCGCTTCGGTTCTCGTGCAACCACATAAAACAAAATCCATACCAATCGCAATAAAACATCAATAACAATAGCGACTTAACGGGTCGTTATCGTAGCTCGATGCAATTTAACGAGAAATCATCGGCAACTTTTTGGTGGTGCTAAAATGTGAGTTCGCGTCGCTTTCTTGATCGGCTTTCTGAAAGTCTTTGTGTGTTTCTCCGTCCACAGGTTGTACCGCCGGTCCTCTGAAGAGCTTGCCCGGTCGTTGTGAGGAAATGCTCCATATTCGGTCCACTTTGATAAGCAAATATCAGGGGGCGACTCACGCCAGGTGTCGGCGGCGGGAACCCACGGGCTCGGCTCGGTCGGCCTGTCCGGAACTCGACGACTGGCGGGATGGCGGGAATTGGAGCAAAGGTGACCTATTGCGGGCCTCTAGCGGTGTTGCGTGGCTTCGCCGATGCGAAACCACCGCGCCTGCCCGGAGACCGGCAACGAGCAATGCTATAGATTCCTACCGTCGATACTTGGTATAGCCGTCGACTGCGTCTTCCTCCCCCATTTCACGAGTTCTCCATGCCGAGCATCTCTCCCGCCGCTCTCTGGCCGATCCTGCTTCTCTCGCTCTCCAATGTGTTCATGACCTTCGCCTGGTACGGGCATCTGAAATACAAGACATCCGCCCTCTGGATCGCGATTGTCGCGAGTTGGGGTATCGCCTTCTTCGAATATTGCCTCGCCGTGCCGGCCAACCGGATTGGCGCCGAAGTCTATTCGGCTGCGCAGCTCAAGACGATCCAAGAGGTCATCACGCTGATCGTGTTTTCCGGTTTTTCCGTTTTCTTTCTCAAGGAAAGCCTGACCATCAATCACGCGATCGGCTTTGCGCTGATTGCTGCGGGTGCCGCCTTCGTCTTTCGTGGATGAAGGGGAGGGCGCCGGTTTCCTCTGGCGCCCCCCCGCGGTTCACCTCCCGGATGCTTCGCCTACTGCATGGCGGGCAGCGGGGATTTTGCCGATCCGCCAGGCGGGTACGACGATCGCCAGCATCAGCATCGTGTTCAGCAGCACGTTGACGGTGGCGCCGGAGATATAGGAGCCGGTGCTGTCGACGAGGAACCATGCCAGCGTCGATTCCATCAGCAGCAGTCTGGTGAGGGCGGGATCGATCGGCAACAGGCGGTCGACCACCAGCCAGATCATCAGGCCCCAGCCGACCATTACGCCGCCGGCAATTGCGGCCATGAGGCGGCTGGCATCCGCCTCAAGAGTCTGCTGGCGGTCGAAAGGCCAGAAGACGAGGTCGGCAAGCCAGCTGGCGGGCGTGGCAGTGAGGGGATGGGCGCCCAAGGCAACGAGCAGGCCGAGCGCGATGATGAAGAGGCTCGTGAGCTTGAGCCATGGACGTACGAATGCTGGTGTCATGATAGTCTCCTTCGGTTGACGCCTGCCAATGTCAGTCAAGGCCTTGTGCCTGCTCAATTACCCCTGAGGTAAGTGACCGTTGTGCATGCCCATGGCATCAAGGGGCGAAGGAGGAACTGATGGATCTCGATTTCGGACAACATCTGAAAACCTGGCGCGGGCAGCGGCGCTTGAGCCAATTGCAGCTTGCCTTGGAGGCGGGGGTTTCCAGCCGCCACATCGCGTTTCTCGAAACGGGGCGCGCGCGGCCAAGCCGGTCCATGGTTCTTCGTCTGGGAGAGGCTCTCGACATGCCGCGGGCTGATCGAAATCTGATGCTGCATGCCGCTGGCTTCCGGGCGGCCTACGGGCGGCGCAGCTTTGATGACGAAGCGCTTGCACCGGTCCGGCGGGCAATCTCTCACATGATCAAGGGGCATCAGCCTTATCCGGCCTTTGTCTTTGACCGACACTGGACCATTCTTGGCGCCAATGAGAGCGGACAGATGATGCTGTCCGGCTTCGAACTCTCAGAGGGCGACAACTTCATCTCGTTTCTCCTGAGACCTGGGAAGGGTGCGGAGCTGGTGGAGAATTGGGGTGAGGTGGCGGCGCATCTGTCCTCACGCTTTCGATTGGAAAGCGCTCATCTGGGCGGGGATACCTTGCTGGATCACGCAGCTGCTGCCTTGTCGCAGGAGGCCGGCCCCTCTCTTCATGCCGGCAGCGGCGACCTGCCGCCGGTCGTGCCGGTGCAATTCCGGTTTGCCGGCGGTGTCTATCCAATGTTCTCGACGATTACGCAGTTCGGCACGGCGGAGGACATCGCGCTGGCCGACATAAAAATCGAAATGTTCTTTCCCGCGGACGATGCGACAGAGACGCTGTTCCAGCAGATGGCGGCCGGATGACCGCCGTCAGGCGGCGGGAACCGGAGTTGGTTTGCCGTCTGCATCGAGAGCGACCATGACAAAGGTGGCCTCGGTCACCTTTTCCATCACATGGGTGAGGTAGCGCTGGGCCCAGGTTTCCACCTTCAAGGTCATGGAGGTGCGGCCAACGCGGGCAATCTCGGTATAGACGCAGAGCGTATCGCCGATCTTCACCGGCATGGCAAAGGCCATTTCCTGGACGGCAGCAGTGACCACACGGCCACGGGCGCGCTCGGCGGCTCGAATTCCGCAGGCAAGGTCCATCTGCGCCATGACCCATCCACCAAAGATATCGCCGGCCGCATTGGCGTCGGCGGGCATGGCCAGTGTTCTGAGGGTGAGTTCGCCTGCCGGCGTCACTGCTTCATTCGTCATCGGATTCGGCTTCTCTTCACTTGATTGATTGAGGGATCCCGTTGGCAGAACTACTAAATTTCACGGGCAAAAAAGCCCCCCTTATATTTCACAGGGCAGAGTTTACGGAAATTAGAACTGACAAATATCAAACTTTAGCCATTAGGAATTTCCCTGGGGGTGGAAGAATGAAAATCATGTCTCTGTCGGTGCGCCTGTATGCACTGGTCGCGCTGGCTCTGGCAATTCTCGTTGGTGCGCTGACCTATAGCCTTTTCCAATCCTATGGCACGCTTGTTCACGAGCGTCGCATGGGGCTGGCGCAGATCAATGACAATGCTGTCGCGATCCTGAACAAGTATCACAAGATGGAGCAGGAGGGCACGCTGACGCGCGAGGAGGCGCAGGAGCGGGCCAAGGACGTAATCGGCGCGATGCGCTATGAGCCTGATGGCTACATGTGGATCAACGACATGCAGCCGGCCATGGTCATGCATCCGATCAAGCCCGAGCTGAACGGCAAGAATCTGAGCCAGAACAAGGACCCGAACGGCAAGCACCTGTTCGTCGAGTTCGTCAACACGGTGAAGGCCAGCAAGGAAGGCTTCGTCGATTACTACTGGCCGAAGCCGGGCTTTGAAGAGCCGGTCGAGAAGCTGTCGCATGTCATCGGCTTCCAGCCCTGGGGTTGGGTCGTGGGTACCGGCGTCTATTCGGACGACCTTGCCGCGCTGTTCCGCCAGACGGCCCTTCAGTATGGTGCACTGATTGCGCTCGCCCTGATCGGCAAGCTGATCTGCGCCTATCTCGTGGTTCGCAGTGTTGTGAAACCGATCAATCGCCTGAAGCAGTCGATGAGTGATATCGCCGAAGAAAAGGTCGAGAACGATATCGCAGACACAGAGCGTGGCGATGAGATCGGCGGTATGGCCAAGACACTCGTGGTGCTGCGTGACAGCGTGCGTGAGCGTATTGAGCTGCGTGAGCGCGAAGTTGAGCAGCAGGCCAGCCTGAACGGCGAACGCGAGCGCAACGAGATCAATCTGCGCACCGCTTCCGAACGGCAGAACCACGCCATCAACGCGCTGGGTTCGGCGCTGGAACGGCTGGCGGAGGGTGACCTCACCGTGCAGATCGGCGTGATCGGTTCGGAATATGAGAAGCTGCGCGACGACTTCAACCGCGCTGTCGACTCGCTTGGCGGTGTCATCGCCGCGATCAACCAGACGAGCGACATCGTGACGTCTTCGGCCGGCAATATCAGCGAGGCGACCAACAATCTGTCGAAGCGCACCGAGCAGCAGGCAGCCGCACTCGAAGAAACGGCGGCGGCACTCGACGAGATCACGGCTACTGTACGCACGGCGGCCGAACGGGCAAACGAGGCCCGCCAGATGGTGGCCGAGACCAAGTCGAGCGCCAACCGTTCCGGCGAAATCGTTCGCAATGCGGTTGATGCCATGGGCCGGATCGAAGGTTCGTCGCAGAAGATCAGCCAGATCATCTCCGTGATCGACGAGATCGCTTTCCAGACCAATCTGCTCGCTCTGAATGCCGGCGTCGAAGCGGCGCGTGCGGGTGAAGCCGGTCGCGGTTTTGCGGTTGTTGCCCAGGAAGTGCGGGAACTGGCGCAGCGTTCGGCGAATGCGGCGAAGGAGATCAAGACGCTGATCAGCGCGTCGGCGGCCGAAGTCGATACGGGCGTCAGCCTGGTGCGCTCGACCGGCGAGGCGCTGCTGGAGATCGAGGCCCTGGTCAATCGCGTCAACGACAGTGTCAGCACGATTGCGACTGCGGCCAAGGAACAGGCAACGGGGCTGGCCGAGATCAACACCTCGGTCAACCACATGGACCAGATGACGCAGCAGAATGCTGCCATGGTCGAGGAAACCTCGGCGGCCGGCCAGTCGCTGGCCGAGGAGAGCTACAATCTGCGTCAGCTGCTGTCGCGCCTCAAGGTCAATGCCCAGCAGGCAGTCGGCCATCGCCGGGCGGCCTGACGGTCGGCTAACCTGAATGAGAGGGCCGGCGGGCGATCCGCCGGCCCTTAGTTTTTGGGGTTCAATCCTGCCCCCTCTCGTTCATGGCACATTAAGCCCGGATGGCTTATTCTGCCTGAAGTTGTCCCATAAGGGGCCATCGAGGGTGAAATGAGTTTTGTGTTTTCGTCCCTTGGCAGCCGTCTGACGGCTGCTGTTTTCTCGGCCCTTCTCGTGGCTGGCTGCTCTGGCAGCGACCGTATTCCGTTTGCCGATGTCGGCGAGCCGAAGGCCGGCGATCAGCTCATCGGCAAGATCGATCACCGACGGGATGGGCGGGTGCTGCTGGGACGCGTCGGCGAGGTTTCGCCCGAGACGGCGGCCTATGTGCCGCCAGCCGCGGCCCGCAACGCCGGCAGCCAGGGCATAGATTATCTGGAGACGCCGAACCTTTCCGGAAGCGATGCGGCACAGGTCGCGCCGATGATGGCCGCGGCGGAGCCCGTCTTGCCGGATGAGCCGGCGGGGCAGACGATGGATGCCATGGCGATCCCGGATGGCGGCGTCAACATTGATGGCGAACTGGGGATCGCTGCGGCGTCCGGCGTGTCGGACGGGGACTATGCGGAGATGGCGAGCCCGGTCGGGGTGCAGCCGCATGTGGTGACCTCGGGCGGGGCCATGGCGATTGCCGAGGGCAATACCAGCCAGCCTGTCGTTGACGGGATCGGCTTCGACGAGCCGACGCAGATCGTGACGGGGCCGAGCGGGATGGCTGCGCAAACACAAGTGGCCGGGCAGATGCCGGAGGAGGGCGGGATTTTGCCGCTTTCGGCAGACAGCGGCAATTCCGGGATGAATGATCCGGTTCCAGCGATGGGACAGCCGGTTGCGGCGACGTCGGCTGCACCTGCGGGCAGGGACTGTTCGCTTTACCTCGACAAGCGCAACTGCCGCTAGGGTCAGCGTTTACTTAGGTACGCAATTCGGAAATTTCCTAACTTTCTCTGGGCCGCGCGACGGCTTTCTTCCTGCGCGGCGGGCAACAGAGTGCGGAGTGGCGCCTGGCAAGCCGCCTCCAACGCGACCCGGAAGAGAGGCGAGTCTCCGTGTTTCGGGATGGACGGAATGCGGACCGTACCGCAGCGGCCTGGGGCGGGCTTGCGGGCGGGGCGGGCAGGGCCTAGAGGCTTGCAGATGCCTGTTGCCGACGCGCTCCCGGATTGGGAGAGAGGACGGGCCAGATCCTGCCTTTCAGGCCATCCGCAGCGATGGCCGCGTTTTTCCGGAGTGCCGCATGCCGCCGATTGCCGATATTCTGATGTTTGCCGTGATGCTGGCGGCTGCCGGGGCCGTGGCGGGACTGCTGGCCGGCGTGTTCGGGATTGGCGGGGGCGCTGTTCTGGTGCCGGTCTTTTACCAGGTCTTCGGTTATGCCGGGATCCCCGAAGAGGTGATCATGCATCTCGCCGTCGGGACCTCCACGGCGCTGATCGTGCCGACCTCGATCCGATCGTTTCGGGCGCATCAGAAACGCGGGGCGGTCGATGTCGATCTCCTGAAGGGTTGGGTGATCGCGGTGCCGCTCGGGGCGCTTCTTGCGACCGTGGTCGCCGCCTACGTGTCGAGCGCGGGGCTTCGCCTGTTCTTCGCGGTCATGGGCCTGGTGCTTGCGGCGCGCATGCTCTTCCTCTCCAAGCGGATGCATCTGGGAACAGAACTGCCGGGCCAGCCCTGGCGGTTTTTGACCGGTTCGGCGATCGGGCTCTTTTCCGGGCTCATGGGGGTCGGCGGCGGGGTGTTCAACAACACCTTCATGACGCTTTTCGGCCGGCCGATCCACCAGGCGGTCGCGACCTCCTCCGGGGTCGGCGTGCTGATCTCGATCCCCGCCTTTTTCGGCTTCATCTATGCCGGCTGGGGTGAGGCCGGCCTGCCGCCCTTCTCCACGGGCTTCGTCAACTGGATCGCCTTTGCGGTGATCTTCCCGATCGCCATGCTGGTCACGCCCTATGGCGCGCAGCTGGCGCACCGGTTGAACAAGCGGCAACTGGAGCTGGGCTTTGCGGTGTTTCTGCTGTTCGTTTCGGCGCGGTTTTTCTGGAGCCTGTACGGGTAAACCCTTCGAGATAGCCCAAGCCAAGGTTGCGCAAAAAAGACGTCCGGCTGAAGAGCCGGACGCCGCATGATCTCTCGGTCGTTGCCGACCTCAGTGGTGGTGCTCAGGCATATCCTTGAGCTGATCCTTGGTCCAGGTGGTGACGGCATGGACCTCGCCGTCTTCGTCGCGCATGAAATCCAGATCGCTCAGCGGCACGGCGACGGGCTTTGCACCGATGCCGAGAAAGCCGCCGACATCAACGATCGCCTCGACATTGGCGCCCGCGCCATGCACGTGGTCCACTTTCCCCACCTTGTGGTTGTCGGCGCCGTAGACGGTCGCGCCCTGCAGGACGGCAGGCGTGAGTTCTGTGGTGGTGAGTCGGGCGTGTTTCGAGTGATCCATGGCTCAATTCCTCTCTTTGTCACGGAGGAAGAAAAACACCCTCGGAGCCTATCCGTTCCCATGAAAATGGACCGCCCAGCTTCTCGGGGTCTGCTGGAACCTATCCGCCCTCCAGCGGTTGGTTCAGCGGAAAAGGAGCACCACAATGAAACGAATCTGCCTCACCACCGCTATCATTTTTGCGGCTTCGACCAGTGCCTTCGCGCAGTCTGCGGCGGAGACCACGGGCGCCAATTCTCTGATCGGACGCGCCCCGTCCACCGAGGATTTCGTGGCCCAGGCTTCCGCCAGTGACCTGTTCGAGATCGAGTCCAGCAAGCTCGCTCTGGAGAAGGGCGACGACGCGACGAAGACCTTCGCGCAGCAGATGATTACGGACCACGAAAAGACGAGCGCGGAACTGAAGGCCCTGATCTCGGACGGCAAGGTGGCTGGCACCCCGGCGACCGCGCTGACTGCGGAGCATAGGGAAGAGGTTGACGAGCTCGCTCAGCTTTCCGGGGCGGAATTCAAGGAAGAGTATTTCGACGATCAGGTCGACGCCCATGAAGACGCTGTGGACCTGTTCAAGCGTTACGCCGAGGGTGGCGACAACCCGGAGCTCAAGGCTTGGGCCGCCAAGACCCTGCCGGCGTTGGAACACCACTACAAGATGGCGCAGGACATGGACGATTAAGTCCATTCGGCTGATGCCGGGCCTCGCAAGGGCTGGCACTGCTGCTGAGCGAAAGTCCTAAACCCAGAGACGAGAAGGGTCGGTGCGAAGGTTTCGCCCGACCCTTTGCGGTTTTTTGCATATTCAGTCACGAGCAGACCTGAAGCGCCTTGCTCTGCAGGCGAATTCCCCTGCCAACCCTCCCCACAAGTGGGAGAGCTCAATCGGGTCTCGCCCTTTGTGCTCGTGGCTTACACCACCACCCCGGTCCGATTGCTCGACATGGTCAGCTTCCGCTCCGCGCGTTCCTGCTGGGGGGAGCGGTTGTAGAGTTCGCGGTAACACTTGGAGAAGTGGGAGGCGGAGACGAAGCCGCAGGCGACGGCGACTTCGACGACGGGCATGGAGGACTGGACCAGCAGGTGGCGGGCGCGGTCGAGGCGGATTTCGAGATAGTAGCGGGCGGGGGAGCGACCCATTTCCTGGCGGAAGAGGCGTTCGATCTGGCGGCGCGAGAGGCCTGCGTCGTCGGCGATTTCCAGCAGAGACAGCGGCTCGGAGAGATTGGCTTCCATCAGCTCGATGATCTGCAGGACCTTGGAATTCTGCACACCGAGGCGGGCGCGGAGCGGCAAGCGCTGGCGATCGTTGGCGGAGCGGACGCGGTCGGTCAGGTGCTGTTCGCAGACGCGGTTGACCAGACCCTCGCCGAAATCCTGGCCGATCAGGTTCAGCATCATATCGAGCGAGGCGGTGCCGCCGGCGCAGGTGTAGAGATTGCCGTCGACTTCGTAGAGGTCGGCATAGACTTCGGCCTGGGGGAAGGTTTCGGAGAAGCCGGGCAGGTTTTCCCAATGGATGGCGCAGCGCTTGCCGTTCAAGAGGCCGGCCTGGGCCAGCACATGGGCGCCCGTACAGAGCGAGCCGACGGCGACATTGCGGTTATGGGCCTCGCGTAGCCAGGCATTGACCGACTTGTTGTTGAACTCCTCGACATAGATGCCGGAACAGACGATCGCCATGTTGGGGCGGTTCTCGCCGCCGAGATAACGGCGCTCATCTGCGAGCGAGCCGTTCACCTCAATCCCGATTCCCGAGGAAGAGTAGACCTTCTGGCCGTCGACCGAGGCGAGGCGCCATTCATAGGCCGAATAGCCCAGCATGCGGTTGGCAATGCGCAGCGTCTCGATGGCGCCTGCGAAGGGCAAAAGCGTGAAATGTGGGACGAGGAAGAAGGTAATGGATCGCTTCTTGGTCTGCGGCTGTATCTTGCTCATGATGGTGCCCTGATGTCCTTGCTGCCGTTCCCTTGTTTCTTGTCATGCTCCGCCGGATTTGATCGCCGCGATAGTCGTTTTACGACATTGTCAGGAGATCGCGCGCCGCCGTCCTATCGGTAATCACTAAAGAACGACATTTTCCGACTTTTTTCAGGCTGCGACGCCGTGAAACAGGCAGGGATGTGTGACCGGAGTGGCAGGTGCTTGAAATGGCTTGGCTTCGGGAGCAGCGGGCGGTCTGGGCACAACCGCTGGACATTGCCCGGTTTGCGACGCGGTGGGGCGGCCGCGTCGCAGACCGGCGGGCACAGGCCGCTGCTCAGCGGCGCATGTCGCCCGCAGGCCAGCCGAGATCCTTGCGCAGATCGAAAGGCAGCGCTTCGAGAGCCGCGCGTTCAAGACGGCGGCGGCGTTGCTCGGCGAGCCGGCGCGCCACACCATTGATCTGGCCCGCCAGGCGGGCGGCGGCCGTCTTCGCCATCTCGCCCGCTGTTGGTGCGGTGCGGGCACTAGGGGTATCGCAGCAAACCATGGTCATGGTCGTTATCCTCTTGGGTTCGGCGGCCCCTTCGTCATCCCATGCCTTTCATCGGTGGCCGGGGGCCGGATTCATATATCGCGCAGGCTTATTCATCAATCAAACGAATGTTCCTTATGTCTCGCATTCTGAAACGTGATGAATTGGCGATGGCGCGTCAGGCCGATGTCATCTCGCAGCGCGGGGCCAAGTATCGCCAACGCGCGGCGGGTCTCTTCGCGGGTGGTGCGGCGGCGGGTGGCCTGCAGGAGCGTCGCAACCGTCATCTGCAGGGTCTGGAACGGGCTCTTCAACATGGCGTGTGATCCTCCTTTCTGGTCGTCTGAAAGAAGGATGCGCCCGGATTGACATTCAATCAAACGCAATAGTATCGTTCTCAAGTTCAATTTTGTTGAAGGTCCATCACCATGACGCTCATGCTGCGCCAGCCGCTTCCGCTTCTCGATAACGATGTCCTGCGCACCTTCGTGGCGATCGCCGAAACCGGCAGCTTCACCACCGCCGCGGATCGGGTCTATCGCACGCCGTCCGCCGTCTCGATGCAGATCAAGAAGCTGGAGGAGCAGCTGAACGTGACGCTGTTTCTTCGCGATGCGCGGTCTGTGACGCTGACGGAGAGCGGGGAGGTGCTGTTGCCCTATGCGCGGCGCATGCTGGCTTTGTCGAACGAGGCGGTCGGTCGCTTCCGCATGCCGGAGATGAAGGGGGTGGTGCGGCTCGGCGCGCCCGACGATATCGGCGAGCGTTTCATGCCAACGATCCTGCGCCGGTTTGCCGAGCTCTATCCGCTGATCATGGTGGATCTGACGGTCGATACGTCGGGGGCACTCCGGCGGCGGCTCGCGGAGCAGCGGCTCGACCTGACGCTCATCAATTGCGCGCCGGGGGCCGTGGTGCATGAGGGTGAGGTGATCCACCAGGAGCAGCTGGTCTGGGCCGGTGCGAAATGCGGCACGGCGCATCTGCGCGATCCGCTTCCCGTGTCGATCTGGGAGGATGGCTGCTGCTGGCGGGCGGATGCGCTGGCGAGGCTCGACAAGGACAAGCGGCCTTATCGCATCGCCTATCTGTCGGCACATACGATGGCGCAGCGTGCGGCGGTCATTGCTGATCTTGCGGTGGCGCCACTGCCGCGCAGCTATTTGACCGACGACATGACGGCACTGGGCGCCAAGCACGGGTTGCCGGAGCTTGGGTCTTTCGAGGTGCGGCTTTTGACTGGCAAGGAGACGAGCGAAACGATCCAGGCGGTGGCCGACAGCGTTCGCTATGCCTTTTCCGAGATGATTGGCATGGCGGCCTGATCGGTCAGTGATTGGCAGCTTATAGAATTAGGGAAATGCCGAACTGGTTTATTGGCCAGCAGGCAGTAGGCAGTAGGATTTCAGTGCGTATGGTGGATGAGACGAAGGGCCTGACGCTTCAGGATTTTGCGGGCCAGGCTTACGACAAGCTGCGTTATGGCGACACGGACCGGCAGGGGCATGTCAACAATGCGGTCTTTGCCACCTTCATGGAAACGGGGCGTGTGGAGCTGATCTACAACGCGGATGATCCGCTGCTTGAGGAAGGCTTTTCCTTCGTGCTCGCCAAGCTCGACATTAACTACATCGCCGAGGTGCTGTGGCCTGGCACGGTCGAGATCGGCACACGGGTGGTCCGCGTCGGGCGGTCGTCGGTGACCATGCAGCAGGCGGTGTTCCAGAACGGCAAGCTCTGCGCCTCGGCCGAGACGGTGGTGGTGCATTTCGACCAGGCGACGCGCAAGTCGCATCCGTTTTCGGAGGCGCAGCGGGCGAAGCTCGAGGGGTGGATGCAGGCTGGGTGAGGCTCAGTTGAGCTTGGCGAGATGGGATGTTTCGCCGAGCGCGATCACGGTGCGGCTTTTCCAGAAAGGGTGTTCGGCCAGATGGGTGATGCTGCCTGAGGCGACGGGGAAATTCACCCGTCCAAGGCTTTCGATCGGCATGCCGATCCACCAGGCGATGACAAAGGTCAGTGCGAAGCCGTGGGTGACGACGATGTGGCAGTCCGCCGGCTCTGCGAGGAGCTTGTCCATGGCGCGGTAGATGCGGGTCCCGGTTTGCCGTCGCGTTTCGGCGCCTTCGATGCCGCCGGTATCATCAAGGCCGCCTTCTTCGGGCACGGGCAGGCGGCGTGCGGTGAGCCACGCCTGCGGTTTTCCCTCGGCGACACCGCAACTCATTTCGCGCAGGCCGGGCGTCAGGCGGGGCTGGAGACCGAGCCTATGGCCGATGATGTCGGCAGTCTCGCTGCAGCGCAGGAGGTCGGAAGAGGTGAGGGACGGCGTGTCGCCGGCGCAAAGCTCGGCGAGGCGCGTCGCGATGGTGTCCGCCTGGCGGCGGCCGAGGTCGGTCAGTGCGGTATCGTACCAGCCGCCGACCCGGCCTTCGACATGATGGACCGATTGCGGATGGGTGACGACGTACAATGTTTTCATGCGGGGCCTCACATTCAATGCGTACCCCGCATGTGGGGGCTTATTCACGCCCGCTTTTCATAGAGCGCCTGGCTCTCCGTCAAGACCTCGTCCAACCGGCGGCCCTCGGTAAAGTGGGCCAGGTGGTCGGGGAAGGCCACGCCTTCAGGCACCTTGGGGCAGATTTCGGGGGCGCGCAGGCGCGTCTCGACCGGGATGACGCCGGCCCAGACGGGGGCGTCGACATCGGCGGGATCGTCTGACACGCCGCCTGAGCGGACCTTTGCCGAGGCCTCCTCGATGCGCATGCCGATGACCATGGTGCCCTTGGCTTCCTGCGGGTCGTTTTCGCGCAAAACGTCCGTGCGACCGGGATAGAAGCGGTCGACGACGGCATCTAAGGCCTCGGCCTTCTCTTGCGGGTCGTCGAGGATATGGGCCGTGCCGAAGCACATGGCGGAGCGGTAGTTGGCGGAGTGGTGGAAGCCGGAGCGGGCAAGCACCAGGCCGTCCAGATGGGCAACCGTGAGGCAGACGGGGATACCGGCCTTCTGGGTCTTCAGCATTCGGCTGGCCGACGAGCCGTGCCAGAACAGCCAGTCGCCGTCGCGCCAGTGGATGGTCGGCGTGCAATAGGGCTGGCCGTCGATGACATAGGCGACGTGACAGAGCAGCGCCGCATCAAGCACGGCATAGACGGCCTCGCGGTCGTAAGCTGCGCGCTCGTGCAGGCGTTTTGCCCGGTTGCGCGGGGTGACGGGGAAGGTTTTCGGGTCGGGGATCTCGTTCATGCTTGCCTCCTGACGGCTGATGCGGCAGGGATAATCTGACTCATTGGTCCAAAGAAGATCCACCATGGCGCAAAATCTCCGAACCAATTCCGACTGGTCGGCCAACACGCCCATGCTGCCGGCCAAGGGGCCACGGCGGCTCGCGCTCTACCGCGCGCTGCGCGGGCTGATCGAGAGCGGCCAGATGAAGCCCGGCGACAAGTTGCCGACGACGCGCGACATTGCCGGTCGCTTCGGCATTTCGCGCGGGGCGGCGGTCGCGGCCTATGAGATGCTGGTGGCAGACGGGTTTGCCGAAGCGCGGGTGGGGGCGGGGACCTATGTGGCCGAGGCCGTGCCGCTGTTGCAGGCCGCACCCGAGCCGCAGGCGATCGAGGCCGAGGAGGCACAGGCGCCGCTGCCCGGTGCGCTGGGTTGCTCGACGGCGGATGCGACGACGCTCAGGATCTTCCGCATGCTGATGAACCGGCATCTGACACAGCCATCGGCGCGGCATTTTCATTACAACGACCCGGCCGGCAGTCTGGCGCTCAGGGTCGAGGTCGCAGCTTACCTCAAGGCGGCGCGCGGGGTGACTTGCGAGCCGGACCAGGTGATCATGACCGCGGGCACGCAGCAGGGGCTGGATCTGGCTGTCAGGGCGCTGTTGAAGCCCGGCGATCCCGTCTGGATCGAGGACCCGTGTTATGCGGCGGCGCGCGAGCTGTTCGAGGGAACCGGGCTCTCCGTGACGCCGGTGCCTGTCGATGGCGAGGGGATCGATGTGGCCGCAGGGATTGCGGCGCGGCCGGAGGCGAAGGCGGTCTATGTCACGCCGTCGCATCAATATCCTTTGGGTGTGACGCTTTCCATGGCCAGGCGGCTTTCGCTGATCGACTGGGCGGGACAGGCGGGCGCTTATATCATCGAGGATGATTACGACAGCGAGTTCCGCTTTGCCGGGCCGCCCTTGAGCGCGCTGCAGGGGATCGATGGCTCGGGCCATGTGATCTATGTCGGCACGTTTTCGAAGACGCTGCTGCCGGGGTTTCGCTTCGGCTATCTCGTGGTGCCGCGGCATCTACGTGAGCGCGTGCTGACCATTCGCCGGCTAACGGATCGCTTTCCCTCGACGCTGGCCGAGGACGCGCTCACCGAATTCCTGCGGGACGGGCATTTTTCGGCACATATCAAGCGGGCGCGCAAGCGGGTGAAGGCGGCGCGGGATGCGCTGGTGGAGGCGCTGCGCTCCGATCGGCTGCGGGTGAGCGTGCCGGAGCAGGGGCTGCATCTGGTGGCCGAACTCGACGGCGCGGACGACGATGTGGCGCTGGCGCATCAGGCGCGGGCGGTCGGTTTCGGGGTCAAGGCGCTGTCGCCGCTCTATGGCGGTCCGACCGAGCGGCGGGGGCTGGTGATCGGCTTTTCCGGCTTTGAGCCTGAGGTTCTGGCTGAGGCGGCGCGGCGGTTCGTGTCAGGCCTCTGAGCCCGTCTGGCGCCTTGCGCCCGCGATCCAGACCGCGAGGTATTCCGACAACACGGTTTCGCTCGAGCGAGTCGGTGTCTGGGACGGCTTCAGCCAGTCGGAAATCTCGTAAACGATCGCCTCGTGGAAAAGGGCCTGGACACCGCGGGCAAACAGGCGGGCCTGCTCGGGGGTGCAGCCAGCGAGCCCCGTCTCGAAGATGCGCGCCGTCTGATCCTCCAGTTCGAAGCACAGTCGCATGAAGGCATCCGTGTTGGGCCCTCGGGCGATGCCGGACTGGCTGAGATAGAGGCCGGCAAAGGCGGGTTCGCGGCAGAAATAGGCGAGCCATGGCGAGAGAAGGGCAAGCAGCCGCTCTTCGAGCGGCCGGGTCTCGGTGCTCTCATCGACCAGCCGCCCGGCTTCGGCGAGGGCTTCGATGTCGGTGAGCCCGAGCGCCGCCAGGAGATTGGTCTTGTCGCCGAAATGGGCGAAGACGCTCGATTTGGCCACCTTGGCGTCACTGGCGATCTGGTCGATGCTGGTTAACTCATAGCCCTGGCGGGCGAAGAGGTCACGCGCGGCGGCGAGGATCTGTTCGCGGGTCTTTCGGCTGCGTTGCTGGCGGAGCTTCATCGACGATTCCTTTTCAAGCAACCTAACGCGGCAATGAACTTGACCGCGGTCAATTTATAAAGCATATTTTGACCGCGGTCACGTATTTCCGGAGAAGCTCATGTCCTTCCTGTCCAAGACGGCCCAGCCGTCGCGCCTGCTCGTGCTGAACGGCAACCCGGCACGCGATACGCTCTGCGGGGCGATGGCCGAAAAGATTGCGGCCGTGGCGCGCGAACGCGGCCAGACGGTGCGGCTGGTGCATCTCGAAGATCTCGATTTCGACGCCAATCTGCGCCAGGGCTATCGCGCCCGGATGGACTGGGAGCCGGATCTCACAGCACTTGCCGACAGCCTCACCTGGTGCGACCGGCTCGTCCTCGTGCATCCGCTTTGGTGGGGTTCAGCGCCGGGGAAGCTCAAAGGGCTGTTCGACCGGGTGCTGATGCCGGGTTTCGGCTTTCAGTATATCGACGGCAGAGCGCTGCCGAAGCCGCTGCTGGCCGGTCGCAAGGCGCGCGTGGTGATCACCTCGGATACGCCGACCTTCTTCCTCAAATGGTTCTACGGCAATGGCTGGGTGAAGGTGCTGCGCCGGCAGATTCTGGCCTTTTGCGGCTTCAAGGATTTGAAGGTGAAGTATTTTGGCCCGGTGCGCGGGGCAAAGCCGGAGGCGCTGGCAAAGATGGTGGAGGATGCGGCGGGGATTTTGGGGTGAGGGGGGAAGTGGGTGATTTGGGGGCGTATGCGGCCAGTCCGCTCTCCGCTGAGGAACCGCAAATGCGGACACTGTTGACCAGCCCCGACGCATCATCCCGGAAGATAGGCTTCGGCACCCTTTTTGATGATCTCTTCCTCGCTCATCGTCCGGTGCCAGTGCGAGTAGAGGATGAAGCGGTCGCGGGGAAGATCGATTTTGTGCCTCAGATGGCGATGAATAGCGCTGAAGGCGGCATGCTCGCAGCCGCCCCAGAGGAAGGTCCGCTGCAAATCCGACGGCCACGCCACGGTCCTCACCGCATCGGGCAGAAGTGAGGTCGTGCCAGCCGGCCGGCCTTCTCGGAACAGCCAGCGCAGCTCGATATTCGCGGGGCAATGGAGCGGAAGCTGGTCAGCGCTGCCGTCTACCTCGATGAAGGCGTGGCCGACCGCGATGTCGGGCAGATTTTCCATTATGCGCGCAATGCCGGGCAATGCGGTCTCATCACCGATCAGAACGTAAAAGGCTGCCGGCTTCGGCGCGTGGGCTGCGGGTCCCAAAACGCCAGCCATGTCGCCTTTGCGGGCTTCCATTGCAAACCGGGTCGCCGGTCCGGGGTCGGCGTGCAGGGCAAAATCCACCACGAGCGTCCCGGCGGTCGCATCAATCTGTCTGATGGTGTAGACCCGTGTCGGAACCGCCTTGTCATCCGGCCATACGACATGGCCCCTGTGATCGAGCATGGGCCAGCGCGGCTCGATCGTCCCTCGCGGCTGGAAGATCAGCCGACAGTGAAGCTGATCGTCGCGATCATAGCGGTGGAGATCTTCGCCACGAAAGGTGATCCGTCTCATGCGCGGCGTCAGGTCTTCGATCATCTCGACGGTGAGAACCCGCAGATCGTCCGGCAGTGCCGGATCTGCATGGTCACCCTGCCAGACTATGTCGAGAGCCTCGCGCGCGGCGATAAAGCCGATGGGGCCGACCAGAGCGTGCTTGAGACGGTTCAGGGCACCGGGATCGTCCGCCTCGACGTAGAGATCGAAACCGCCCGCCCTGGGGGCGAAGCGCGCCCGTCCAAACGCGGAGGCAATCTCGCAGACGCCGTTGCGACAGTGGATCGTCATATCGTGCGTGGCGATCGACTCGATGAAGGCGTCCGCATAGTCGGCGATCTGCGGAAAGGCCACGGCAGCGGTGGCGCGATACGTTTGCGGCGTCGGATGTGACATGTTCGGTCCTCGCGAGGTCAGAGCGACGTCCACAGCGGACCATCGATCGGAACAGCCGCAAAATCGCGATTGATGGTGTCGAGCAGTCCCGCGGCATAGGTCTCGGGGAAGTGATCCGGATGCAGCCAGCGGGCAAGCTGTGCGACGAACAAGATGTGCAGCGGCGGATTCGTGATCAGTCCTGTCCAGACCGCATGGACCCGTCCGTGCTGGACACTTGGGAGTCCTTGGAAAGCCGGGCGAGCCTCGACAAGCGTCTTCAGGCTGAGACGCGCGGCATCGGGCATAATGCCGGGGCCCAGAGAAGGGCGCCCACCTGCGGCCCAGCCTCCGCCGGAGGCAATATAAACGTCATGCGGGGTCGAGAGGAGATATTCGAGCGAAAGCTTCTCGAACCATGGCGCCTGAACAGCCGGCAGCGGCGCTCCTCCCGCAATTGCAAGAAGCTCGCCCCAGATCTTGCGGCCCGCAGCCCAGCAGCAATCATCGGTGGTCGACTGCACTTCCAGATAGGTGGTGACGGGGCTGGCCCCGGCAAGCCCGGACGCCACGTCCGCCAAGGAGCGCCGAACGAATTCGACATAGGTGTCGGCTCTCGCTTGCGTGCCGAGGATGCCCCCCCACATGCGCATCAGGGCTTCGAGGCTGGCCAGGGGGCCCAAACTCTTGTCCGACGCGAGTGTGTTGCTGGAGGTATCGCTGAAGAGCACGGGCACGCCAAGCTCCTGCAGCCTGCCGACGAGCAGGTCGCTGCCCTCGGGCGGTGTCATAAACGCGGTGGTGACGACAAGATCCGGCGCGAGGGCAATCAAGCCCTCCAGTGACACCGTCTCAGGCGTCATCTTTCCGACGACTTCGATGCGGTGCTTGCCCTGCAGGCGCTGCTTCAGCGTCTCGCTGTCGATGCGGTCCGTGGCTGCCCAACCAACGACCAGAGACGCCGGATCAGGATGCAGGAGGCTCATGGTCAAGAGGTCATGGGCCTCAAGCAGCACGATGCGTTTCGGCAAGGCCGCCAGCTCGACGCTTCTGCCTGCCATGTCGACGACGGTGATCTTGCCGTCAGCCCGGGCCGGCACAACACCGCCGACCAGAGTGGCGGCCAGCAACGAACCGCATAGGTGACGCCGCGTCATCATCATTGCTTCACCACTTGTATTTCAGGCCGGCCACGACGGTCCGCCCATTGCCATACTGGCAATAGATGCCGTAGCTGCAGCTCGAATAATATTCCTCGTCGAGCAGATTGGTGACGTTGAGCGTCGCTTCCAGCCCCTTGAGATCCGGACGCTTGGCGCCGAAATGGTATTTCACGGCAGCATCCACCAGCGTATAGCCGTCGGCCTCAATCGTATTGGCATCGTCTGCATAACTCGATCCGACAAAGCGCAGACCGCCGCCGAGCGTCAGTCCTTCCAGCGCTCCCGCATCGAAGGTGTAATTGGCCCAGAGAGAACCGAAATAGCGCGGCACCGCCTGCGGCCGGTTGCCGATGATCGACGTGGTGGTCGACTCGGATACTTCCGTGTCGAGCAGGGAAAGCGCCGCGATCAGTTCGATGTTGCTCGTGACCTGCCCACGCGCTTCGAATTCCAGGCCGCGCGAGTGGATCTCACCCTGCTGGACATAGTAGTTGACATGCGCGTTGTCGGCAGTCTTGACGTTCTGCTGACGGATGTCGAAGGCCGCGACAGTAAAGAGCGCATCAAGGCCTTCCGGTTGGTACTTCACGCCGATTTCGTATTGCTCTGCTTCCGTCGGCACGAAGGCGTTGCCTGAATAGTCCGTGCCGAGGACCGGCTCGAACGACGTGGCGTAACTCGCATAAGGAGCCACGCCGTTATCGAAGAGGTAGAGCAGGCCGGCGCGATAGGTGGTCGCATCGGAGGACTGGTCTGTTGTGGTGCCGAGCACGTGGTTGTCCGTTTCCTGATCGGCCCAGTCATGGCGGATGCCGAGGACAGCCCGCAGCTTGCCGAACTCGATCTGATCCTGAAGATAAATCCCGGTCTGTTTCAGATCTTGATCGCTGTCCGTGTAGGTTGATAGGGAACCGACGCTTGCGCCGTAAGTCGGATTGGTCACGTCCAGCGAGCTGGCACCACCGAACAGATATTCCCAACTGCTGCTGGAGGACTGGAGGTCGACACCGGCAAGCAGAGTGTGCTGGAGCGGGCCTGTATCCAACTTGTATTCAGCATGATTGTCGAAGGAAAACCCGCGCGCATCCTCGATCGAGTGGACGGCAATACGCGGTATGACGCCCGCTGACGACGGGGCGCCCGCCATCTGCAGGGACTGCATGTCGATGTCGATCGCCGAGTATCGCAACGCAGAGCGGACAGTCAGGGCTTCGTCAAAGCGATGCTCAAATTGATAGCCGATATTGTACTGTGTGCGCTCGAAATGATCATAGGTCGGGTCGCCGATATTCAGATCCGGATCGAGATAACCCGCGATATTGGCGGGCGCGAGGAAGCGCGGATAGATGGAGTTGAAGTATCCGCCTTCGGGATCTCGCTGATAGGATCCCGAAACGATGAGGGATGTATCGGCGTCCGGCTCCCACTTGAGCGAGGGGGCAACACCGATGCGCTGCTCCTCGACATCGTCATAGCGCGATCCCGCCGAGCGGCCGACGAGGCCGATCCCATATTGCACGGTTCCATCCTCGGTCAGGGGACCGGTCGAATACAGGCCACTCTGCACACGGCCGTCCGTCCCGACTTCAAGACGTGCCTCGTTGGCGGCCACCGACGACGGCTCGCGCGACACCTGATTGACGAGGCCGCCGGGGCTGATCTGACCATAGAGCAGAGCCGAAGGGCCCTTCAGCACATCGATGTGATCCAGAAAGAAGGGATCGATCTGTGGCGTGGCAAAGGCCTGGCCTCGGACGAGCTTCAAACCATCCAGGTAGCTCACGTAATTGGTATCCGTGCCAAAAGCACCGAAACCCCGCAGGAAGACCGAGTCATATCGCGACGACGAGTCACGATCGGAGAGCACACCCGCCGTATATCGCAGGGACTCCGCAACCGTCTGCGGGTTTTGTTCGTCGATCTGCTTGCGGCTGATCGTGGTGACCGATTGTGGGGTCTCCAGGACCGGCGCGTTCGTCTTTGTCGCCGAACGGTTCGACTTGGCCACGAGACTGTCGGAGGTGTCCGTTGAACCATCCTGACCATTAACGACGATCGTCTGAAGTTGCGTACCTGTTTCACCGGTGCCGGCATCCTGGGCATGGGCGTGGTGGACAGTGAAAAGGATGGTCGAAGCAAGCAGGAAGTTTCTGGAAAGACGCGGTTTCACAAGGGGCCCCATGGTCAAGACGCAAGAGATATGGCAGAGGCATAAATCAAACGGGACCGTCCTGTCCAGATATTATGATTACGATTATCAACTTTTTATTGGCATGGACACCGCGGCGCGGACAAGCCACAGAATGATCGGAAGGCAGAGGAGAATCGCATGAAATCGACCGGAACTGCGACGACGCGGGTCGGCCGTCCCTCCAAGGCGGCCCAGGATGCCGCTTCAGAAAAGATCATGGCTGTGGCCATGGAACTATTTGCCGGTCGCGGTTTTGCCGGAACCTCCATGGAACAGGTGGCAAGCCGCTGCGGCATGGGGAAGGACACGCTCTATCGCCGCTTTCCGTCCAAGGTCGCACTGTTCGAGGCTGTGGTCGAGCACGCCCATCGCCGTGCGGTGGATCGGCTCGCCGATATGCGGAGCGCTGCAGAAGAACCGCTTCCACGCCTGAAGGCTCTGATGCAGGCAATGCTGCATATGAACATGGACGCCGATCTGATTGCGCTCAAACGCATCACATTCAGCGAAACCGTCGTGTTCGAGAAAAGGGAACCGTTTCCGCGACAGCCCGATCCCATCATGGATCGCCTGATCGATGCGGTTCGTGCGGCACAGGCCGCCGGATCAATCCGCGCGGGAGATCCCGCTGCCCTCGCCAATCATCTCATACACTGTCTTGTCGCTCTGCCAACATCGATCGCGATGCTGGGCGGGGACGCCTATGATGATGCCTCGGCCGTCCAGGCGCATTTTGACATCACATGGCTTTGGCTCCTGGAAGGCGTATCTGCTACTGCTTCAAATCACTAAGTTTCACGCCTGCGATGCACAGCACTCTGCCCGAGAAATTCGATCGCCGAAGCGAATGCAAGTTGGCCGGTTCGGATTAATGCCTCGGTGGCTGGCGCTGTGCTCACACACGGCAACGAAGTCTGCTTCTAGACGGAACTGGCGGCAACCTGAACGACCGAGATGAAGGCGCAAAGCTGCCTCTCAAAACAGAACCACCCACCTACTCCCTTCCCCTCCGCCGTCTCCGCCCACCACCCTCGCCATCACCCTCCGCCAGCACCTTCCGCTCCGGCAGCGTCACGACGCTTGCGAGCTTCGGGAACGGATCCACCTTGTTGGGCAGCGCCATGGCGTCGATGAAGAGTTGCTGGAAATGCGGCTCCAGCGCCGTTTCGATCTTTTCGATGCGGGTGACGGTGTCCTCGATTTCGCGGCGGTGGTCGCGGTTGAGGAGGGCCATGAGGGCGCCGGTGCCGGCGGCGTTGCCGACGGCCTTAACATCCGAGAGTTCGCAATCGGGGATGAGGCCCAAGACCATCGCGTATTTTGGATCGATGAAGGAGCCGAAGGCGCCGGCGAAGCGGATGGTGTCGACGGTTTCGACCTCGAGCTTTTCCATCAGCAGCTTGATGCCGGCATAAAGGGCGGCCTTGGCGAGCTGGATGGCGCGCACGTCGTTCTGCGTCACCGTGATCTTCTGGGCGCCGTCATGCAGCAGGTAGGAGAAAGTGCGGCCGTTTTCGAGGATGCGGGGGCTTCTGGCCGCCATTGCGCCATCGACGACGCCATCGGCGGAGATGACGCCGGAGAGATACATTTCGGCGACGACTTCGATGATCGCCGAGCCGCAGATGCCGGTGATGCCGGTCTTTTCCGCCGCTTCGGCAAAACCTTCCTCATCCGACCACTGCTCGACGCCGATGACCTTGAAGCGGGGTTCCAGCGTTTCGGGGTCGATGCGGACGCGTTCGATGGCGCCGGGGGCAGCGCGCTGGCCGCAGGAGATTTCAGCACCTTCGAAGGCCGGACCCGTCGGGGAGGAGGCGGCAACGGTGCGCTCGCGGTTACCAAGCACGATCTCGGCATTGGTGCCGACATCGACCATCAGCATCATCTTGTCCTGGCGGTGCGGGCCTTCCGAGAGCGTGGCGCCGGCGGCGTCCGCCCCGACATGGCCGGCGATGCAGGGAAGAAGATAGGTGCGGGCGCCGGGGTTGAGCGCAAGCTCGATGTCCAGGGCTTTGCAGGAGACGGCGCCGGAGACGGCGAGCGCAAAGGGCGCCTGGCCAAGCTCGGTGGGGTCGATGCCGAGGAAAAGGTGATGCATGATCGGGTTGGCGACGAAGACCGAATCCAGGATGTCCGTGCGCGCGACGCCGCCTTCGGTGCAGACCTTGTCGACGAGCTCGGAGACGGCCTGGCGGACGGCCTTGGTCATGGCCTCGCGGCCATCGGGGTTCATCATCACATAGGAGACGCGGCTCATCAGATCCTCGCCGAAGCGGATCTGCGGGTTGGACGCGCCGGAGGAGGCGACGATGCGGCCCGAGAGCAGCGAGACGAGATGCATGGCAATCGTCGTCGAGCCGATGTCGCAGGCGATGCCATAGGCCTCGTTGTGCAGACCGGGCCAGAGCGCAATCACCGTCGGGCGCGAGGTGATGCTGTCGCGGTGGATGGCGGCGGTGACGGCAAAATTTTCCTTGCGCAGGATTTTTTGCGCCAGGGCTAAGAGATAGGGTTCGATCTGCAGATCGGTGTAGCCCCAGTCCTTTTCCAGCATGACCTTCATGCGGTCGAGATCACCCAGCGGCTTGTGCATGTCGGGTTCGTCGACCTCGACATAGCAGAGGTGGACGGCCGGGTTGCGCTCGATGACGCGGTCGGATGCTGCCTTGCGCACGACCTGGGCATTGACGACCGTATCCTGGGGAACGTCGACGACGAGGTCGCCCTGAATGGTGGCCGAACAGGAGAGGCGGCGCCCCTCAGGCAGGCCGCGGACGCGGTCGTAGCGCTCCTCCTTCGGGCCGATGGGGGATATGTGGTCGTTGGACGAGGTGATGCCGTGTTTGGCGAACTGGCCTTCCTGGACCTCGATCTGGCAGCGCCCGCAGGTGGCGCGGCCGCCGCAGACGCTCTCGACATAGACGCCGAGCGTGCGGGCGGCCTCCAGCACGGAGGTGCCGACGGGGAAATGGCCACGCTTGCCGGAGGGCATGAAGAGGACGAGGGGATCTGCGGTCTCGGTCATCAGGGTCTTTCAAAATCTGGGGCATTCCCCGGGGCATGACTGTCTGCTTCGGCCTTACTTGGCCACTGTCTTTTCAAGTGCTTCCCGGATCAGGCGGGTGTAGGGAATCCCCCTTTCCTGAGCCTTTGCCTTGATTGCGGAAAGCAGGGCTTCCGGCAGTCTCATGTTCAGTTGTGCCGACTTCTTCTCGAACTCGAACTGGACGGGCTTGAAGCCGGACAGGTCGTACTCCGAGAGGTCCGCATTTTCGACGAAGGCTTCAGCCTCCTCGTCGGAATGCAGGACCGGCATCTGCTTACCCTTACCGTTGCTCATAGCGCCTGATCTCCCGTTCGTGCATGTAACGCGCGCTGATCGGTCGGATCAAAATTCCGAGCTCGCTTTCGCGCAAGGTGAAGACGACGAAGACGTACCGGCCTTCCGCAGTGGTTCCGATCGCACGCTTTCGATCTTCACCATCCGTTGGTCGGGATAGACCGATGGCGTCCTCATGAACACCCGCTCGATTTCCGGTTTCGTCAGGCCATGCTTGCCACATTTCGGCCAGTTGCCGCTGTCCCAATCAAAGCCGGAAATCGATCGCTTCATCTCTCCATGCTACACGTTTGTATAGGCAAATGTAAAACGTTCGGGGTTCTCGCGTTACTCCGTTGCAGCACCGCCACCGACGCGGGCAGCGCGGCCACCGCGACGTCCGCCGCCGGCAGCTGCAGACGCAGGCGCTGCGGCGGGGGCTGCATGGCCGCCGCCTTCGGCCGGCTTGTAATCGCGGTAGGTCTTGATCCAGTTGTAGCAGTTCTCGTCGGTGCCATTGAGGACATTGGCGGCGCGGACGGCTTCCATTTCCTGCGGACGGCAGGGGTTCATGATGGCGGATGTCATGCCGGCGCCGATGACCATGGGGATGAAGCCGGCATTGATGCCGTGGCGATGGGGCAGGCCGAAGGAGATGTTGGAGAGGCCGCAGGTGGTGTTGACCTTCAGCTCTTCGCGCAGACGCCGGATGAGGGCGAAGACCTGCAGGCCGGCCGAACCGATGGCGCCAATCGGCATGACCAGCGGGTCGACGACGATGTCTTCAGGCTTGATGCCGTAATCCATGGCGCGCTCGACGATCTTCTTGGCGACGGCGAAGCGGACGTCGGGATCCTGAGAGATACCGGTCTCGTCGTTCGAGATGGCGACGACCGGGACATTGTACTTGGCGCAGAGCGGCAGGATGGCTTCGAGCTTTTCTTCCTCGCCGGTGACCGAATTGACCAGCGGGCGGCCCTTGGCGACCTTCAGGGCCGCCTCGATGGCGGCGGTGACGGAACTATCGATTGCCAGCGGTACGTCAACGAGGCCCTGGACGATTTCGAGCGTCTTCACCAGCAGGCCCGGCTCGGTTTCGTTCGGATTGACGGAGGTCACGCCAGCATTGACGTCGAGCATGGTGGCGCCGGCGGCGACCTGTTCCAGCGCGTCCTTGATGACGGTGTCGAAATTGCCCTCGATCATCTCGGCGGCGAGCTTCTTGCGGCCGGTCGGATTGATGCGCTCGCCGATCACGCAGAAGGGCTGGTCGAAGCCGATGATGATTTCCTTGGTGGCGGATGCGACGATGGTGCGGGTCATTTCAGTCCTCCGGTCGGTGCCGGCTCTTGCACGGCTTGAATGGGATGTGCCGGCAGAAGCCGGCGAAAGGCAATAGGGTCTTCAGTGGGGCTGGGAATGGGCGGCCCTGGCCGCCATTTCCTGCTGGTCCTGGACGGGATCGCTGCCGATTTCGCGCATGCGCTCGGCGGCAATGTCGTCGGCGCGGGCATGTTCGCGCTTCCAGGGCTTGCGGCCCTTGAGGATGCCGGATTCATGGACGATTTCAGCGACATATTCTTCCTGGCGATAGGCCATGACATGTACGCCCGAGACGCCCTCGATCTCCTTCACCTCGTTGATGATGTCGATGCAGAGCTGCTTGCCTTCCTTCTTCTGGTCGGCAGCGCCCTCAAGGCGGGCGATAACATGGTCAGGAATATGGATGCCCGGAACATTAGAGCGGATCCACTTGGCGGTCTTGGCCGAGGCGAGGGGACCCACGCCGACGAGGATGTAGCATTTCTCGTGGAAGCCGAGGTCGCGGACCTTCTTCATGTATTCGCGGAACATCGGCACGTCGAAGCAATACTGGCTCTGGACGAACTGGGCGCCGGCCTCGATCTTCTTGCCAAGCCGATAGGGGCGGAAGTCGTAGGGCGGGGCGAAGGGATTGATCGCGGCACCGAGGAAGACCTTGGGCGGGCTCGTCAGCTTGCGGCCGGACAGGAATTTCGACTGGTCGCGCATGGTGCGAACGGTTTCGAGCAGCGACATGCAGTCGAGGTCGAAGACGGGCTTGGCGCCCGGCTGGTCGCCGGCCTGCACGCCGTCCCCCGTCAGGCACATGATGTTGGCGACGCCCATGGCGGCAGCGCCCAGCACGTCGCCCTGGATGGCGATGCGGTTCTTGTCGCGGCAGGCGATCTGCATGATCGGGGCATAGCCCATGCGGGTGAGGAGGGCGCAGATGCCGACCGAGGACATGTGGCAGTTGGCGCCGGAGGCGTCGACCGCGTTGATGCCATCCACCCAGCCGTCGAAGACCTTGGCACGCTCGTAGACGTCTTCCGGATCGGCGCTGTCGGGCGGGTTCAGTTCGGCGGTTACGGCAAACTCCCCGCGGCGGAGCACGCGCTCCAGGCGACCGAGCGAGGAATGGCCGGGCAGGGGATCAAGCGGCAGGTGGACGCCCAATGGGTTTTCGTCGATGTGGGCCATGGCTTCAGGCTTCCTTTGCCGTATTCTTTTCCCGCTCAGCGGCGGCTTCTGCCGTCACGCGCAGCCAGGAGGATGTCTCGCGCAGCGACTGGTTGACGGGCTTCTGAACCTTCAGGATCGCGTCACCGGCGACCATGTTGCGCGACCCGTTCCAGGCCTGAACCCAGACGCAGGGCATGTCGGGCTCGACCTCACAATTGCCGTTGGCGCGGACACCGCCGCAGGGGCCATTGCGCAGCTGTTTGGGACAGTTCATCGGGCAGGACATGCCCGTCGACGACAACACGCACTGGCCGCACATGCGACAGTCGAAGAGCAGGCCCTTCACATTGCGTTCGACGAAGGTGATCGGCTTTTCGACGCGGTTATAGCCGAGCTTCTTCCAGACCGGGTGGAGGAAAAGGAAGGCATTGGCGAAGTTGCGATAGAACCACTCAAGGAAGCGCGAATTGCGCACCGCCCAGAGGCGGATCGTGTAGGAGCGGCGGGCGCGGCGGTTCGGCGAGACGCCCGCCGGCGTAAACGCGCCGGTCGCGGCCTTGGCGGCGGGGGCGGCATTGCCCTTCTTCGGCGGGCCGGGATCGACGAGAACAGGTTCAGCCATTGTCGCGGCCTCCGGCATGGACGAGCGCCACAAGACGGGCCTTGTCGTAGGCGGCTTCGATCTCGGCGGCAGCGGCTTCTGCCTCCGCTTCCATGTCGTCGCCGACCGGCACAGGATCCGCCTTGCGCCAGTCAGCGAGATAGGCGTCGGTTTCGGCGGCACCGGTGCGCATCGCGGCCATGTCGATGGCTTCGGTGAAGCGCAGCGACAATTCCCGTTTTGCCGATTTACGACCTTGCTTGACGATCACCTGGGCCGGGATATCCCGCCAGTAAACGACGATCTTGTCTGCCATGCCACTCACTCCCTTTGGGGCCAGAATGCACGGGGGGCATTCGCCGGACTGCGCTCTTCACGACGTCGCTTGTCGCCAAAAACGACGCTGCCATGAGTCCTGATGTTTTTACCAGATCCGGCGTGTCACGCCGCACCAGATCCACGACCAGAGTGTGGGTGGAAAGCGCAGTGCCGAGGGGCCTGTCGGCTGGCGGGGTACCAGCCGTCCTTGGAGGGCGTCGCTGATGGAGTGACTGACGATGTCGAGGGCGGCGATCGTCAGCACCAGCGGATAGGTCGAGATGAAATCCGAAGGATCCGGTCGGGTGCGGACCTCATAGAGCGTGCCACCGGTATCGGTGCCGGCATCGACGAGATGCAGCGTCGCACCGAAGTTTTCGACGTCGTTGTCGCGCAATGACCAGTAGCCACCCATCTGGCCCCGGTAGTTGGGATTGATGCCGGCATGCAGGTTGATCACCGGGCACGGCATCGCGGCCAGCTGACGGGCCGACATGAGGCGCGTGGAGACAAGGAGAATGGCGCCAGGTTGCAGTTCACCGACCAGCGCTGCCGTTTCCAAAGCGTTGATCGAGGTCACCGGGTGGATCGGCACCGTCGGGGGAAGTCTGCGGTCAAGACCATGTTCGGCCAGAAGCTGTGCCACACGACGGTCCGCGAGGCGGCGGAGGAGGCGGGCTGCAATCATCGTGCCGAGCTGGCCCAGGGCTTCAATCCAGCCGAGGCGTCTTGCGCGGCGGCGGGTGATTTCGCCCTTGCCTTCCGATTTCTCGAGGATGACTTCGACATCGAAGCCGCCTTTGACAAGGTGCTGAACGACAATGGTCGGATTGAGGCCGCCGGCAGTCATGACGAGCACCGGACGGCGGATCGTTTCGGCGCGATTCTCCGTCATCAGACGACGAGCGCGACCACGGCGATCGCCGTGTAAACGACGAAGCTGGCGACCACGACGGAGAGAATGCCAAGCAGGCAGCCGACGATCACACCCAACCCGTCGCGCTGCGAATGGGCAAAGCCGAGGACGGCAAGCGCGAAGGCTGGCGGCCAGTTGCCGAGGGGGATCGGCAGGAAGACGACGAATGCAAGGATCAGGGCGAAAAGGCCGATCACGCGTTCGGCCAGGCGGCTTTCGAACAGCCAGAAGCGCGGGATGACCAGTTTCTCGGCCCAGCGCATCCAGGGGACGAGCCGCCTGACGATCGCCTCGAAGGTCTGAGGCTCAACGCCGTAATCGCTCACGGCGCGCGGGAAGAAGACGCGACCGCCGGGAGAGGCCATCATCTGCCAGGCAACGAATATCAACGGCAAACCGAGGATGAACGTGGCGCCCGGCGGCATCGGCACGAGATTGGGAAGCGCAAAGACCAGAAGGAAGGCGCCGAAGGAGCGATCCTGGAGAGCGATCGCGATGTCGCGGATCGTCACCTTACGATCCGTGGTGCGGGCCAGCCGGACGAGAAGATCCGAAAGGTTCTCGGGTTGTTTGTGTTGACGCGCGGTGGCGAGACCCGCCACCCATGTTTCCGCCCTGTCGGTCATTGCAGTTTCTCTTTGGTTCTTGTTGACCTGAGAGCAGTGTTGCAGGCGGATGTTACAGGGGCATTAAAGCGGGATGATGTCGTGGTCACGCTTTTGGGAATGGTGAAGGGAGAGTGAAAGGGTACGCCTACGTTTTCGCGAGGCTTGACCCGCCCGCCTACCGATGATTGTTTTTCGCAAACGGAGACAGGATTTTCATGAGCGAGGACGGTTCCACCACCACAAAAGAGAGCGCTAGCGGGCAAGCGAATCCATGGAAGGAGATGACGACATTCGAGCAGGTGTTCCTGATTGTCGTTCTCGTCCTTCTCGTGCTGTTTGTGGTCTTTGTCTCTGTGTACTGGTCCTGGAAAGCGGTCGGTATGGTCATGCTGGGGGTGTTGCTGTCTCGCCTTCCACTGTCCATGCTCCTGCAGCTCGCACTTGTTGCAATGCTGGTTCTTCTGTTCGGTTGGATGCTGCTTTCGACCTCCTGACGGTTGGGGGCATCAACGCATCAGCCTATGCGACTGCCTTGATTTTTCCCTGCTTCTTTGCGAGCCAAAAAAGGTTGGAAAAAGGGAGATCGACATGAACCGGATTCGTCGCACTGCCATGCTTGGTTTTGCTGCTCTCAGCCTCGTGCTTGGGCTTAGTTCCTGCGGCAACACGATTCGTGGCATTGGCAATGATCTCGGCAATGCCGTGGATGCGACGCAGGATGCGGGTCGTAGGGTCGCGAACTCGGTTCGATAGGTGCTGATCAGGCCGCCGTTGGTGGTGGCCTGCGCGCAGCCGCAACGAGTTCCGGCTGAAGATCACCATAGCCGGTGAAGCGGTATTCATAGTCCAGCTTCAGGTAATCTGCTGCCCATTTCGCCTTGGCTTGCAGTTCGGCGTCCTCAGTCTGGGCGAGGTAGACGATCTTCGTGTAATTGCCGAAAACCATGTCGCGCAGTTCGGGGTGACGGTCGAGCTTCAGGGGCTCGATGACGAAGGCTTCGAACTGACGGGTGATCAGATCGGTCAGGTAGAATGCTGTGAATTCCGTCTCACATTCGGCGAGAAATTTCTCCGTCCCGGTGAAGAAGGCGTAGCAGTGCGGGCCGGAGAGGCGCTCTATGCCTTCCTCAAGACAGATCTTGTCGACCTCACCCTGGGTGCCGCATTCGGCATAACCCAAAAAGATGTTGTCATGACCGGCGGCGCGGGCTTCGGCGATCTTCTCGCGCAGCGCTGGCGCGATCCTTTCCGGCCACACATGCCAGATGGCAGGCAGACATTCCAATGTCAGATGCTCAAGGCCGTTCAGCGTCTTGACCGCCAGGATTTCGCGCGCGATCGCTCCGCACGCGATCACGTGAACCTTTTTTGATTTGACGCGTTGTTCCATCGCAATTCACTCGTCACAGACAGAAGGTAGACCATCATGATGGCGAAAAAACTGACAGCCGGCGCGGCCCTCGTTCTTACCGTCTTCGCTCTCTCGTCTTGCGGCAACACCATCCGCGGCGTTGGCCAGGACGCCGCCAATACGGTCAACGCCACTCAGGATGCGGCTGGCCGCGTCGAGGGTGCCGCAGCCCGTTAATTCGAGGCTGCGCGAACGTTGCACCAGACGCAATATGTACAGGAGAGGGAGCATGACGCTTGCCACGATCGCAAAGGCCAGTGCCATCTACATGATGGCGGCCATCCTGTATGCCGGAGGACACGTCGCCTGGCAAAGCCTTGCGACCGCACCGCAAGGGTCTTCCTATTCAGAAGCCGGCCTTTAAGGCCGGCTTCTTCGTTCAGCCTTCAGGCGCGGGCGCCCATGCTGTTGTGCTTGCGGCTGATGAATTCCTTCGCCGTTTCGACCGCGACGGCCGCATCGCGACAATAGGCATCGGCGCCAACGGCCTTGCCAAATTCCTCGTTGAGCGGCGCGCCGCCGACGAGCACGACATAATCGTCGCGAATGCCCTTTTCCTTCATCGTGTCGATGACGACCTTCATGTAGGGCATGGTGGTGGTGAGAAGTGCTGACATGCCCAGAATATCGGGCTTTTCCCGTTCCAGAGCTTCCAGATAGTTTTCGACCGGATTGTTGATGCCGAGGTCGATGACGTCGAAGCCGGCACCTTCCATCATCATGCCGACGAGGTTCTTGCCGATGTCGTGGATGTCGCCCTTGACGGTGCCAATGACCATCTTGCCCTGCTTCGGGGCGCCGGTTGCAGCGAGCAGCGGGCGGAGAATCGTCATCCCGGCTTTCATCGCATTGGCCGAGAGCAGGACTTCCGGCACGAAGAGAATGCCATCGCGGAAGTCGATGCCGACGATGCGCATGCCTTCGACAAGAGCCTGGGTGAGGATGTCGTAGGGCGCCCAGCCACGGTCGAGCAGAATCTGTGTCGCTTCCTCGATCTCTTCCTTGAGGCCGTCATAGAGGTCATCGTGCATCTGCTGCACGAGCTCTTCATCGGAGAGTTCGGAAAGAATGATGTCGTCTTCGGCCATGGTGGTGCTTCCCGCTTCTTTTTCAACGCGATTCCGGTCGCGCCGGGCATGAGACTGCCCGATCGAAAGTTAAACCTCAAGTTCGTGAAAAACTCTTTTCGATTACGACGTGGCCACCCTGAAAAGCGACGGCGTGAGACAAGTGTCGGGAATGTCGATGTCTGTGAGACACAAGCGGTTGGCGCATAAAGGATGGTTTCACATGCGGATTGGAATAGCATAATGGGGGAGAGAAGCAGCGCGGATGAGCGCTCGAGCGAGGAAACAGACATGGACGACATCACGGCAGAACCGGGCGCAGGCCGCCGCGCACGCGGCGAGGGACGGGGGGCTGCAGCCCGCAGGGCATCGCGCAGTGGCGCGGGAGCCGGTCCGGCCATGCCCTATATCACCCGCCAGATCAAAACCTACGAGGTGCTTGACGAGGAAGGCCTGCAGCTGATCGAGCGCAATGCCGACATCGTGCTTGAGGAGATCGGCATCGAGTTTCGCGATGATGCGGAAGCGTTGGACCTGTGGAGACAGGCCGGCGCCGATGTGAAGGGAGAGCGGGTTCATTTCCCCAAGGGGCTTTGTCGCGAACTGCTGAAATCGGCACCGTCCGAATTCACCTGGCATGCGCGCAATCCCGAGCGCAGCGTGCGCATCGGTGGCAATGCCACTGTCTTTGCTCCGGTCTATGGTTCGCCCTTCGTCCGTGATCTCGAAGGCGTCAGGCGTTATGCGACGCTCGAGGACTTCCGTAACTTCGTGAAGCTCGCCTATATGGCGCCATCGATGCATTCGTCCGGCGGCACGGTCTGCGAGCCGGTCGACATCCCGGTGAACAAGCGTCACCTCGACATGGTCTACAGCCATATCAAATATTCCGACAAGCCGTTCATGGGCTCGGTCACGGCACCGGAACGGGCGGAAGATTCAGTTGCCATGGCAAAGCTCGTCTTCGGTGACGAGTTCGTCGAGAACAACTGCGTCATGCTGAACCTCATCAACGCGAACTCGCCGATGGTGTTCGACGAGACCATGCTGGGCGCCGCCAAGGTCTATGCGCGGCACGGCCAGGCTTCGGTGATTTCGCCCTTCATCCTGTCGGGCGCCATGAGCCCCGTCACTGTTGCCGGCACGCTGACGCAGATCCTGGCGGAAGTCCTGGCGGGTGCGTCTTTCACCCAGCTGATCCGTCCCGGTGCGCCGGTTCTGTTCGGTACGTTCGCAGCGTCTATTTCGATGCAGTCGGGGGCGCCGACCTTCGGTACGCCGGAGCCGGCGCTGGTCTCTTACGGTGCAGCGCAGCTTGCGCGGCGGATGGGGCTGCCCTTCCGTACCGGCGGTTCGCTCTGTGCGTCGAAGGTTCCGGATGCGCAGGCAGCCCATGAGAGCGCCAATACGCTCAACATGACCCTGCTGGCCGGCGCGAATTTCGTCTTGCATGCGGCCGGCTGGCTCGAAGGTGGTCTTGCCGCTTGCTACGAGAAGTTCATGATCGACCAGGACCAGCTGGGTATGATGCAGAAGATGGCGCAGGGCGTTGATCTTAGCGAAAGCGGCCAGGCGATGGACGCAATCCGCGAGGTCGGTCCTGGCGCCCACTATCTCGGCTGCGCCCATACCCAGGCCAACTTCCAGACCGCCTTCTACCGTTCGGCGCTTGCCGACAACAATTCCTTCGAACAGTGGGAAATCGAAGGCCGCAAGCGCGTTGAGGAGCGGGCGAATGCGCTCTGCCGCTCGTGGCTCGATAGCTACGAGGCCCCGGCGCTCGATGCGGAGATCGACGCGGCGCTGCTCGCCTTCATTGCAGACCGCAAGAACTCCATGCCCGACGCCTTCACCTGAAAGGGTCCCGTTGCCAGGGAGCAAGGCGGAGCCACCAAGGTTGCCGACATGATCCAGGAGGAGGTCTGGCGACCCCATTACAAGATCGAGGGGCCGCGATGAGCGGCCCTTCAGCCATTCTGGACGATCTTAACGCGCTACTTTGCGCGTTCGGCTTATCGTGTCGGGGCGTGGTGCGCTTCCGGGCCGAGGAGACGGCACCGGTGTTGGCCGATGGTCAGCCGGCATCAGCCGTGGTGCTGGTCGGTGTCGCGGGCAGCGCGATGTGGCCGGTGTTCAGTGCATGGTGCGCGGCACAGCCGGACGGGGGTGGGTCTGATCCGCTCGACCGATGGTCGAAGGTGGTGATCAATGAGGTCGCCGGTCAGATCGGGGCGGAAGCCAGTTATCCGTCAGAGCCACCTTACCAACCCTTCCAGCGCTGGGCGATGCGCGCGGAGGGTCTGAAACCGTCGCCGCTGGGTATTCTCATCCATCCGGATTTCGGCCTCTGGCACAGCTATCGCGGCGCTCTCCTGTTTCGGGATTGGGTGGGCGCGAATGTAGCCACGGTCAACGATTCCCATCCCTGTGGCACCTGTGTTGAAAAGCCCTGCCTGTCGGCCTGTCCGGTCGATGCCGTCACGTCTCAGGGGTTCGATGTAATCGGGTGCCGAAAGCATCTCGCCACGCCTGCAGGGCAGGGTGGCTGCATGACCTCGGGGTGTCTCGCCCGCAATGCCTGTCCCGTGGGGACGGCCTATCGATATCCGGAGGCACAGGTGCGCTTTCACATGCAGGCACTGACGCTGCCCGGGTGAGACGGCGCTGGATCGCTGCCTTCACCGTCTTCACTTTGCCCTGAATCATGGCCAAGAAGCGGGTTCAACCAAGAGGGCACTGCGTGCGAAAACTCTTCTGCATTATCGGCTTCCTGTGTTCCGTCTGCCTGTCCTCTCCGGCGCATGCCGCATGCGAGGAGATGCGGGACGAGACCGCCCGCTATCTCGCCTGCCGCTTCGATCCCGCTCGCGAGGAGGTGCGCCTGCACCTCGCTGCACCGGACGGAAAACCCTATGGCGGCTTTGCCGCGCTGCGCAGGCAGCTCTGGGAAGAGCGGCGCGTGCTTCTGTTTGGAATGAATGCCGGGATGTACCACCGCGATCTGTCGCCGGTCGGCTATTTTGCCGAATATGGCAGAGTGCTGAAACCTGCGGTGACGGGTGGTGGATGGGGCAATTTCCATCTCTTGCCGAACGGGGTCTTCCTCATCAAGGATGGCAGGGCCTCGGTCATGGAAACGAAGGCCTTTGCCGCAAGCGGCATGGTGCCGGATTTCGGGACACAGTCCGGGCCGATGCTGGTCATCAACGGGAAACTGCATCCGCGCTTTCTCGCCGACAGCGACAGCTTCAAGATCCGCAACGGCGTCGGTGTCGATGCCGAGGGTCAGGTGCACATGGTCGTCTCGAGGGTGCCGGTCCGCTTCCACGACTTCGCGGTCTTCTTCCGCGACCGTCTGGAAACGGCCAATGCGCTTTATCTCGATGGTACGATTTCGAGCGTGTTCAACGCAGAAGAAAACCGGATGGATCAGCTGTTCCCGATGGGGCCGATCCTGTCGGTCAGCATGCCCATCCCGCAGTAGTTGATCAGTGCGGTTAAGCGCGCAGGACCGCTTCGCATTTTTGCTAGGGCCGGCTCTAGACGGCTGCTTTCGGATAAGCCCGCTCCAGACCACCGGAGCGGCTGAGGCCGTTACGGAAGGCGGCGAAGGCCGGATGCTGGCTTGAGCGTGCGGCTTCCATCAGGCGGATCTGCAGGCGCGCCGGGGCATGGGCGCCAATCCATTCTCCATTGCGCTCAAGTTTGAGCGAATTGAGGAAGCGGGCTTCCGAGGCGATGTCGAGGTAGAGATAGAGGCCATCGAGCAGGGCGTCGTCCTGGGCCGGGTTTTCGAAGATCAACTTCAGGAAGGCCTGGTCCGGCTCCTGCATCGAGGCGATCTTGGCGGCGACGGTGTCGCGATCCGGAAAGGCGGACATGGGCTTACTCCCTCACATGGACAAGGCTTTCGGATGCGGCATGACCCGCATCCATTAGGGTGAGCTACACCACAGCAAGTTTGCCCGAGGCTTGTCCGATCGACAGAGGTCGCGTCACTCGTGGCGCAGGGCGTCGATCGGGTTCATCTGTGCGGCCCGGCGAGCGGGGAAATAGCCGAATATCATGCCAATTGCCGCGGAGAAGGCGAAGGCCAGCAGGATGATGGCGGGGCTGGCGACAAAGGGCACGGACATCAGCGTCACGGCTCCATAGGCGATGGCCAGGCCGAGCGCGATGCCCACCACGCCACCGAAGACGGAGAGCGTCACCGCCTCGACCAGGAACTGCATGAGCACCTGACGCTCGACGGCACCGATGGCGAGCCGGATGCCGATTTCGCGGGTTCGCTCGGTCACCGAGACGAGCATGATGTTCATGATGCCGATGCCGCCGACGAGCAGGGAGACCGCGGCGACGGCGCCAAGCAGGCCGGTCATCAGGGTCGTGGTGCCGGTGAGGGTGGCCGCCATCTGGGTCATGTCATTGACGGTGAAATCGTCGTCCCGTCCAGCAATGATCTTGCGCCGCTCGCGCAGCAACCGCTCGACATCGGCCTGTACCTTGGCCGTGGACACGCCGTCTTCGGCCGAGAGCATGATGCTTGAAATATCGGTGGAGCCACCGATGCGACGCTGGAAGACCTTGAGCGGCATCATGACAACGTCGTCCTGATCGCTGCCCATGCCGCTCTGCCCCTTTTTCTCGAGGATCCCGATCACCTGGCACGCGACATTGCCGACGCGAATCGTCTTGTCGACGGCTGGCGTCGAGCCGAAGAGCTTGGAGCGCACGGTTTCTCCGACGAGGCAGACGGCCTGGCCCCCGCGTTCTTCCGATGCGAGGAAGCTGCGGCCCGCTGCAAGGTCCCAGTTCTGGGCGATCAGGTAATCATTGCCGGAACCGATGATCGAGGTCTGGCGGCTTTGACCGCCGGATATCACCGTCTGGCTCGACTGATTGATGGGAGCGACAGCGCGCAGGCCCGGGATCTGATCCCGGATCGCCTCGATGTCGCGGATGGTGAATTTCTTCGCGTCGGTGCCGGCCCGCCCAGGGCCGAACTGGCCGGGGCGGACGAAGAGCAGATTGGTGCCGAGCTTGGAAATCTCGTTGGTGACCTGGGCGGTGGTGCCATTGCCGATGGTCACCATGGCGATGACCGCTGCGACACCGATCACGACGCCGAGCACGGTCAGAAAGGAGCGCAGGAGATTTCGCCGAATGGCACGTAGTGCGAGCTTCAGGGTCTCACCGAACATGGCTGTGCACCTCCGTGACCCCGCTGTCGTACTGGATGTGGCCATCGACGAAGCGGAGGGTGCGCTTGGCATAGGCGGCGATATCGTCCTCATGGGTGACCATGATGACGGTGATACCGTGTTCCGTATTGAGACCGGTGATGAGTTCCATGATCTCGCGGCTCGTCTTCGTGTCCAGATTGCCGGTCGGTTCGTCGGCCAGCAGAACGGCCGGGCTGGTGACGATGGCGCGGGCGATGGCGACACGTTGCTGCTGGCCGCCGGAGAGTTCCTGCGTCGTATGGTTCTCGCGTCCCGCAAGGCCCACCTGAGACAGGGCCTTCATCGCGCGGATGCGCCGTTCGCGCGCTTCCATGCCCCGATAGACGAGGGGAAGTTCGACATTTTCGACGGCAGAGGTGCGGGCGAGCAGGTTGAAACCCTGGAAAACAAATCCCAGCATGTGGCGCCGTAACAATGTGTACTGGGCGCGGTTGAAGCCGGATGTATCGATGCCCTGGAAGAGATATTGGCCCGAAGTCGGCACGTCGAGGCAGCCGAGAATGTTCATGGCCGTCGACTTGCCGGAACCGGAGGGGCCCATAATGGCGACGAACTCGTTCTTCTCGATCGAGAGATCGACACTGTCGAGAGCGCGAATGGTCGCTTCGCCGCGTCCATAGATGCGGGATATCTGGCGAAACTCGATGAGCGGGGAGGCGGTCATTCTGCGCCTCAGCCGTTGCGGACGGTCTGGTCGGTGATGACCTGGTCGCCCTCCTTCACGTCACCTTTGACCACAACCGTATTCTGGCCGTCGGAGGAGCCGATCTCGATGTTGACGGCGACCGGCTGGCCGTTTCGCAGAAGCCAGACCGTGCGTTCGCTGCCTTTCGGTTCAGGGGCGCTGGCCGGTGCCTGGCTCGGCGGACGGAACAGGCTGAAGACGCCGCTGCCGCCCGTCTCCGTCTCCGTGCTGGTGGCAGGCGGTGCGTAACGCAGGGCAGCGTTCGGGATCAGAAGGGCGCCTGTCACCTGTTCAACGACGATGTCGGCGGTGGCCGTCATGCCCTGTCGCAGAAGCAGGTCATCATTGGCCACAGACAGGATGCCCTTGTAGGTGACGACGTCGTTCACGGTCTCGGCGGCGTAGCGGATCGAGGTAATCTTTGCGGGAAAGCGCTGGTCCGGGAACGCATCCACCGTAAAGGTGGCCGATTGATCGACGGCGACCTGGCCGACATCCGCCTCGTCGATTGATACCTGCAGCTCCATCTGGCGCAGATCACCGGCGATGGTGAAGAGGGTGGGGGCCTCCAGCGAGGCGGCCACCGTGGCACCTGTGTCAACATTGCGGGACAGAACGATGCCGTCGATAGGCGAGGCAATGGTTGCCTTGGAGAGCGCAAGCTTCGCCTGTTCGAGGGCTGCTTCTGCCGAAATCACGTCGGCTTCGGCGCTTTGGCGGGCAGCTTCTGCTGCCTGAAAGGTGTATTCCGCCGTATCCAGATCCTGTTGGGTGGAAACTCGGCTCGAGACCAGCGTTGTCAGGCGATCGAGTTTCGCCTTGGCGGACTCCTCGTCGGCGCGGGCCTTCGAAACGGTCGCGCGGGCGGAAGCGAGCGCTGCCTCCTTGGCCTTCATATCGGCGCTCAGCTTATCCGTGTCGAGGCGGGCAAGGACGTCGCCCTTCTTCACCTGGCTGTTATAGTCGACCAGCACCTCACGGATGGTCCCCGACTGCTCGGAGGATACATCAACCTGCACGGTTGGCTCGACCGACCCAGTCGCGGTCACCACAACCGTCAGATCGCCCGGCATCAAAGCGGCGGTGGTGTAGGTGACCGTCGTTCCGCCGGCGGACCAGAGATAGGCGCCGTAGGCGAGGGCGGCGACGACTGCCAGTCCGAGCAGGCGCATGCCCCAGCGAGCCTTCGGCCTCGCCGCACCAGCCAGCAACGATTTCAGTTCCTCAGTCTCCGGAGAGGTCTCGGGTTTCGCCTTGTCGCTCACGTCTGCTCCGTCATCTACATCTCTGCCTGATCCGGACGATGGCCCAGACCGCACCCGATGCCCTTGATCGTGGTCAAGGCGTAGGGGTTCCATCGCTATGGAGATAGACATTCGCTGCGGAAAGGACAGTGAAAGATTGGTAAGGTTTGGCAGTGCGCCAAAGATACCAGTATCGGGAAACCACGATATGGCGGAAGAGGTGGGATTCGAACCCACGGTACGGTCTCCCGCACGCCGGTTTTCAAGACCGGTTCCTTAAACCACTCGGACACTCTTCCGGACGGGTGCGTTATGCGCAAAGTGACCGAGCTTGGCAAGAGTGATTGTAATGCAAAAGGTAGCTTCCGGTCGACGGCTATCGTTAGTCAGAAGGTCCATTCCCGTCGACGGGCGCGCGCCGAGCCAGTTAACCTTGCGCTAACCACGATTTCAGCTTTCAGGCATCCGGGAGCGTTCAAATTGTGACTTTTCCCATTTTGGCCATTTTTGCACGCGCTTCATTGCGCGCAAGTGAGCGGGGCATGGGGGCCTCGCGGATGGGGCGCGATGTCGGCATGCCCCGCTGATCTGAAGTGGGACATATGCAGTTTTCGACGCTCGGCCGCATGGCCAATTCCGGCAAGTGGCTTGGCCTTGTGCTACTCTGCGCCTTTACCGCCTCCTGTTCGAGCACGAAGGAGACTGCCGAGAAGCCGAAGCGCTCCAAGGAATATTTTGCCGAGTCCGTCTATGGCGTGAAGGCAAGTCCGCGTGTCGTGGCCAGTGGCCCGGTGCCAAAGGGGGGTGGGCGCTATCTGGTCGGCAAGCCCTATGTGGTGAAGGGCAAGACCTTCGTGCCGAAGGAAAATCCTGGATACGACAAGGTTGGCGTCGCCTCCTGGTACGGCGATGCCTTTCATGGCCGGATGACGGCGAATGGCGAGCTCTATGACAAGGAACATCTGTCGGCGGCGCACCCGACTCTGCCGCTGCCCAGCTACGCGCGGGTGACCAACCTGAAGACCGGCAGCTCCGTCATCGTGCGCGTCAATGATCGCGGACCTTTTCACCAGGGCCGGATCATCGACCTGTCGCGCAAGACGGCGGATATGCTCGACATGGCGCATAGCGGTACCGGCGAAGTGCGGGTCCAGTATATCGGCCCGGCACGCATGGACGGGCATGACATGCCCTATCTGATGGCGTCCTATACCCGCAAGGGCGACCGCGGTCCGGTCGTGGATCCGGGTGGCCAGATTGCTTCCGGTGTGATGGTCGCCTCGAATGACAACCGCACCCAATACCAGCCGCCGGTAGCAACCACCTATCAGTCGGCGCTCGCGGGCTCCACGCCCAGCGGCGGAGCTGCCCCCCAAACGCTCGATGCACAGCTTCTGATGCGCTCCAGTGGCGCCGTCGCCGGCAATGGCACACCCTCCGGCGAGCGCTTCGCAGCTCTGCCAGATTATGGCCCGCTGCCCATGCCCCGGCCGCATCACATCGAGGGCTATGACGGGTCCGGTTATGCGGCGGCCTATGTGGACGAGCAGCGGTCACAACCCGGTGCGCTTGCCTTCGAGGCCATTCTCGTGCGCAATGACCGTCTCACCGAGCAATCGATTCTCTCCTCGGTCGCCAAGGGCGGCATCAAGCTCTCCAGGGGGCGTTGACCCGCGCGGCGGCCTGACGGGGGAGAGGGGGTCGCCCGTAGCCGAAGTGTGATCATGCGTCGTCCTTTTCCCGCCCTGTTGCTTTTCGCCTTGTTGTTGACCCTTGCGGGGGGCCTCGGTTCTCTGGCGCGGGCCGTGTCCGTGGAGGTCCGTCAACCGATCGAGACGAAAGCCTCGCAGGTTTATCTGATCGAAGCATCGAGCGGCACGGTGCTCCTGTCCAAGAATGAGCACCAGAGCTTTGCGCCGGCTTCGCTTGCCAAGCTGATGACGCTGGAAGTGGTGTTCGACGCATTGGCCAGGGGCGAGATCCGACCTGATACCATTTATCCGGTTTCTGAATATGCCTGGCGGACTGGCGGTGCGCCGTCACGCACTTCCACCATGTTCGCCGCGGTGAAATCACAGGTGCCGGTCGCCGATCTGATCCGTGGCGTAGCGGTGCACACGGCAAATGATGGCTGCCTTGTTCTCGCCGAGGGCATGTCCGGGACCGAGGCGGCCTTTGTCGAGCGGATGAATGCAAGGGCTGCCGAACTGGGTTTGCGGGACAGCCGCTTCGGCAATGCGACGGGACTGCCGCATCCAGACAATCGCTCGACACTCTTTGATCTGGTGAAGCTCTCGCGGCATCTCGTCGAGACCTATCCGGACCTCTACAAGACGTTCAGCCTGCCGGAATTCGAGTGGAACAAGATCCTGCAGCGCAACCGCAATCCGCTCCTCTCCTTTGGAGCCGACGGCTTGGCCACCGGCTTCGCCGAGGGCAGCGGCTTTGCCGTGGTGGCGTCGATGGAGCGGGGCGGGCGGCGATTGTTTCTCGGCCTCGGCGGCGCACAGACCGACAAAGAACGGACGGAGGAGGCGGCGCGCCTGCTCAACTGGGGATTTGACGCGTTCGAGATGCGGACCCTCTTCAAGGCGGGCGAGGTCGTCGGGGAGGCAAGTGTCTACGGGGGCGCGCAGTCCAAGGTGCCGCTGGTGGCAGAAGATCCCGTGGAGGTCTATGTTCCCGTCAACAATCCGGACCGCCTGCAGGCGCGGATCGTCTATCGCTGGCCGCTCAATCCACCGGTCGCCGCCGGGCAGGAGATCGCGACCTTGAACATTCTGTCCGGGGAGCGACCGATCCGAAGCATAACCCTGAAGAGTGCTGAGACCGTTGAGGTCGGCACGCTTCGCCAGCGGGCATGGGACGCGCTGATCGAGCTTCTGTTCTTCTGGATCTGACGGAAAATTCTGGGACGGCTGCTGCGGTTCACGGTTTCGCTGAAGGTCATCTTGCGTTAGAGCCGTAGGCGAGCCCGACAGGGTAAGATCTCAAACGCCGCTGGCGGGAAAAAGGCAAGGCATTGACGACCGGACGCGGATTGTTCGTGAGTTTCGAGGGAGGCGAGGGGGCCGGCAAGTCGACCCAGATCCGCCTGCTCGCCGAAAGTCTGCGCGCGCGCGGGCACCAAGTCGTGACGACGCGGGAGCCTGGCGGCTCGGCCGGGGCCGAAGCCTTGCGGCATGTCCTGTTGTCGGGTGCTGCGGAACCCTTCGGTGTGCGGATGGAAGCGCTGCTGTTTGCGGCCGCGCGGGCCGACCATCTCGATTGCGTGATCCGTCCGGCGCTCGAACGCGGCGAGGTCGTGCTGTGCGACCGGTTTGTGGATTCGTCCCGCGTCTATCAGGGGGTGACAGGCAATATCGAGCCGCCGCTGATGGTCGCGTTGGAGCGTGTGTCGATCGGGTCGACCATGCCTGATGTGACGTTGGTTCTGGATCTGCCGGCCGATGTCGGCTTGCAGCGGGCGCGGCGCCGTGCCGGTGCCTCCAACGAGGCAGCGGAGCCAGATCGCTTCGAGAAGGAAAAGCTGGAGATCCACGAAAAGCGTCGCCAGGGTTTCCTCGACATTGCGGGCCGTGAGCCGCAGCGCTGCCGGGTGGTGGATGCCTCGCTCGACAAGGAGCGGATCGCGCGTGATATCCTGTCGGAGGTGATGCTTGTGATCGCACGGCAGAGGGCTGCTGCGGGCGACGACGGTCAGGCGGCGCGATCATGAGCGAGGAACGGGCAGGGCTGCTCGATGGGGCGATCGCGCCTGTCAGCAATATACACCTTTTCGGGCACCAGGAGGCCGAGGACTTCCTTGCGCGCAGCTATCGCTCGGGTAAGGGCCACCACGCCATCCTGATTGAAGGACCTGAAGGGATCGGCAAGGCCACGCTCGCCTTTCGCTTCGCAAACCACATTCTGCGCCATCCGGAACCGGCGAGTGCACCAGAGGTGATCGGCAATCCGGATCCGGAGCATCCTGTCACGCGCCAGCTCGCTTCGGGCGCCAGCCACAACCTCCTGCATCTGTCGCGACCGGTGGATGAAAAGACGGGGCGTGTCAGGACGGCGATCACGGTGGACGAAGTGCGCAAGGCCGGACACTTCTTCGGCCAGACCTCGGGCACCGGCAACTGGCGCATCGTCATCATCGATCCCGCCGACGATCTGAACCGCAATGCCGCGAACGCGATTCTGAAGATCCTGGAGGAGCCGCCGAAGCGGGCGATGTTCCTGGTGCTTTCCCATGCGCCGGGCAAGCTATTGCCGACCATCCGCTCGCGCTGCCTGCCGCTCAGGCTGCACGAGCTGGCGCCCCAGGCGATGGATCAGGCATTGGGGCAGCTGGGGCTGTCAATCCCGGCTGAGAAACGCGATGCGGTGCTGTCGCTTGCCAAGGGCAGCGTGGCACGGGCGCTGAAACTGGTGAACTACGGGGGCGCCGATATCCTGGAGGCCTTCGAGCAGATGCTCGCAGCAACCGGCCCAGCGCAGCGGAAGATGATGTTCAAGATCGCTGAAGCGCTGTCTGGCAAGGACAGCGACGTCGCCTTCGGATTCTTCATCGAGCATCTGGGGGATCATCTGGCCGAGACGGCAAGGCGGCTCGCTATGGCGGGCGATATTTCCGGTGCGGAACACTACGCGCGCCTGACCTCGACCATCGGTGAGCAGCTGACGATTGCGGGTGCCTATAATCTCGACCGCAAACAGACGATCCTCGACGTCCTGGCGGCCGTGACGCGCTGATCGTCATTTCCCCCTGGCCCGGTGGCGCTGCAGCAAAACGGATGTTCCTAAAGGCGGCGGAATGCTTTAAGAGCGTTCAACCCCATTTGTCATCGCCGTTCATGGCTGGCTTTCTGACGCCGCCACTGTCCGGCCTCAAGACAATCGCACACGCAAATCGCAACCGACGAAAAGACAACAAGAAGCCATGAGCGATCCCTTCTACATCACCACTGCCATCTCCTATCCGAACGGCAAGCCGCATATCGGCCATGCCTATGAGCTGATCGCAACCGACGCCATGGCGCGGTTCCAGCGGCTCGACGGTCGGGATGTGTTCTTCCTGACGGGCACGGACGAACACGGGCAGAAGATGCAGCAGACGGCGCGCGCCGAAGGGATTTCGCCGGAGGAACTGGCCGAGCGGAATTCCAACGAATTCCGTGAGATGGGCAAGTTGCTCAATTCCTCGAATGACGACTTTATCCGCACGACCGAAAAGCGCCATCACCAGACGGTGCAGGAAGTCTGGCGCCGGATGGAGAAGAACGGCGATGTCTACAAGGGCGGTTATGCCGGCTGGTATTCGGTGCGCGACGAAGCCTATTACCAGGAAGAGGAAACCGAGCTGCGCGCTGATGGCGTGCGCTACGGTCCCCAGGGTACGCCGGTCGAATGGGTGGAAGAGGAAAGCTACTTCTTCAAGCTCTCGGCCTATGAAGACAAGCTCTTGAAGCTCTACGAGGACCAGCCTGACTTCATCGGCCCGAACGAGCGCCGCAACGAGGTGATCTCGTTCGTCAAGTCGGGTCTCAAGGATCTGTCGATCTCGCGCACCACCTTCGACTGGGGTATCAAGGTGCCCGGCGACGACAAGCACGTCATGTATGTCTGGGTCGATGCGCTGACCAACTACATCACCGCGACCGGTTACGTCGAAGACGAGAACGGCCCGCGCGCGAAATACTGGCCAGCGGACGTTCACATCATCGGCAAAGACATCATCCGCTTCCACGCCGTCTACTGGCCGGCCTTCCTGATGTCGGCGGGCCTGCCTTTGCCGAAGCGCGTCTACGCCCATGGCTTCCTGCTCAACAAGGGTGAGAAGATGTCGAAGTCGCTCGGCAATGTCGTCGACCCCGTCAATCTGGTGAACCATTTCGGCCTCGACCAGGTGCGCTACTTCTTCCTGCGCGAGGTCTCCTTCGGCCAGGACGGCAGCTATTCGGAAGAGGGCATCGGCACGCGCATCAATGCCGACCTCGCCAACGGCATCGGCAATCTTGCCTCGCGTTCGCTTTCGATGATCAACAAGAACTGCGAGGGCAGGGTGCCGACACCCGGTCCTCTAACGGCCGAGGACGAGGCAATCCTGAAGATTGCCGACGGGGCGATCGAGATCTGCCGCGAAGAGATGGGCAAGCAGCAGATCCACAAGGCGGTTGCGGCCATCATCAACATCGTCAACGAGGCCGACCGCTATTTCGCGGCCCAGGCGCCGTGGGTCTTGAAGAAGACCGACGAGGCGCGCATGGGGACCGTGCTTTATGTGACGGCCGACGTGGTGCGCCAGATCGCGATCCTGTTCCAGCCGATCATGCCGGAAACCTCGGCGAAGATCCTCGATCTCGTTGCCGTCGCCGAAGAGGACCGCGTCTTCGCGAAGCTTGGCGCTGCCGGTCGTCTGCAGCCGGGCACGGAACTGCCGGCACCATCGCCGGTCTATCCGCGCTACGTCGCCCCGGACGCGGGCAAGGCGTGAGACGATGCTGATCGATACCCATTGCCATTTGGACTTCGCCGACTTCGACAGCGAGCGTGACGAATTGGTCACGCGCGCCCATCAGGCGGGCGTCAAGCAGATGGTGACGATCTCGACGCGCGTTCGCAAGCTTCCGACGCTGCTGGCGCTCACCGAGCGGTATCCGAGCGTCTTCTGCTCTGTGGGTACGCATCCGAACAATGCCGGCGACGAGCTGGACGTGACGGCGGACGAGCTGGTGAAGCTTGCGGAAAGCCATGAGAAGATCGTGGCGATCGGCGAGGCCGGGCTGGACTATTTCTACGACACGCAGAAGCCCGAGGACCAGAGGACGGGTCTCATCCGCCATATCGAGGCAGCGCGGCGCACGGGGTTGCCGCTCGTCATTCACAGCCGCAGCGCCGACGAGGATATGGCCGGTATCCTGACAGAGGAAAGCGGGAAGGGGGCCTTCCCCTTTATCCTGCACTGCTTCTCGTCGGGCCAGGCGCTTGCTGATACCGGCGTCGCGCTCGGCGGTTATGTCTCCTTTTCCGGCATCGTGACCTTCCCCAAGTCGGAAGAGCTGCGCGAGATCGCAAAATCGGTTCCGATGGACCGGCTGCTCGTCGAGACCGATGCGCCGTATCTGGCGCCGAAGCGCTGGCGTGGAAAACGCAACGAACCCTCCTATGTGGTGAACACGGCTGAAGTTCTGGCGGAGGTAAAGGGCGTGAGCTACGCGGAAATGGCAGACATCACCACGCACAACGCGTTCCGCTGCTTCTCCAAGATGCCCAGGCTGAGCTGAGGGAGCTTTGATGCAGGTCACGCGCCGGTTCACGCTGCTCGGTTGTTCCTCGTCTCCCGGCGTGCCACGGATCAACGGAGACTGGGGCAATTGCGACCCCAATAATCCGCGCAACCGGCGCACCCGCGCCTCCTTCCTGATCGAGCAAATCGGGCCCGACGGCGGCAAGACCACCGTTGTAGTTGATACCGGCCCGGATTTTCGCGAGCAGATGATCCGTGCCAAGGTCGAACACATCGACGCCGTGATCTACAGCCATGCCCATGCGGACCATCTGCACGGGATCGACGACCTCAGAGGTTATTTCATCACGCAGAAGAACCGGATCCCGATCTATGCCGAGCCGGTGACCATGGCGCGGATTGAAGAGGGTTTCGGCTATTGCCTAAAGACGCCTGCCGGCAGCAGTTATCCGCCGATCGTTCAGCCCATCATTGTCGATTCCCTCGATCAGCCGATCGAAATCTCGGGTGCGGGCGGTACGCTGAGCCTGCTGCCGCTGAAACAGCAGCATGGCGATATCATCTCGATCGGATTGCGCATTGGCGACGTGGCCTATTGCTGTGACATCTCCGATTTTCCGGAGGAAACGGTCGGCAAACTTTCGGGTCTGGACCTTCTCTATATCGATGCGCTGCAATACCGGCCGCATCCGAGCCATCTGTCGCTGGACCAGGCACTGTCGTGGATCGAACGGCTGGCGCCCAAACATGCGGTGCTGACCCATATGCATACGCCTCTGGAC